>OCVV010918107.1_pt1 | contig 15320 bp, 23 predicted proteins | sample 1539721 | NCBI WGS metagenome assembly OCVV01 (sample SAMN02144230, study PRJEB22623) | gut metagenome | biome: sheep rumen | host: Ovis aries | place: New Zealand
TGTAATCCCGAAGGATGGCCGCTGTCCGCATTGTTTCAACATCGTGGATGGCATGGATAACTGGTTCTGTGTTTATCCTGGTCGCGCTGGTATTCCATTTTCGTTTAGCTGGGCTGGTGATTGAATGGAGAACATGACGAGAGATTTCATCTACGCGATGAAGCGCCGTGATAAACCCAGGGAAGAAGCTCTGATCGACTTCATGTGTGAACAAACGCTGTCACCGAGGTCATCTTATCCACCGAGCATCGTGGAAAGAGTGGCAAGGCGAATGTTCGTGGACTACATATCAACTTGTGACAATCCCGCCTATGAGGTTGACTGTCTGCTGGAAATGATGGATCACATCACGGACAAAGCGGACGCGCTCATTGCAACGCTGGAATTGGTGAAGGTCAGAGATAAAGGAAAGTACGTGAACGGATTCTCCGACGAAGGGGAGTCATAATAGGACTCTGCGCGAATCTGAACCAAACATAGATTCTTGGGAGGTTCGCGCAGCATTTCAGGAATGTTGGCGATTTAATTGCGCTGACATTGGGCGACCTACCGCCCATAAGCCGAGAAAGTGATACATAATGTTAAGTATAATACACTCGGTAAATCACATTTGTGCAAAGTTGAATATCAGAATTGTGCGTGTTTGCGGCATCAACTTACACGCAAGTGTGAGTTGTAGGAACGATCTGATAAAGTATTGCATCAACTTACGCGCAAGTGTGAGTTGTAGGCACGATCTGTAAGTGTATTAACGTCTCTCATTCTGGCATCAACTTGCACGTAGGTGTGAGTTGTAGGTAATGTCGGCTTTTAACTCGCCGACCAACTGAACCAGCAGTACGCGAAAGGATAATAAATGAAGTTCAATAAAGTTATCAAGATTTATGCAGACCTCGACAGGTCGCAGCCTTGTAATATAGATTTCTACGGTAAGGACAGTTTGACCTCGGTAATTCGTGGATTGCAGTATGATGTCAGAAGTCTCAAGAACCGTACCATGCGAATGGGTTACGATTACGACCAGGCGCAGTTCGATTATTACAAGTTCATCGAACGCTGCAAGGCCGAAGTAATGGCAGAGCATTTCCCATCTGTAACTCCGCTGGATTTTTCAAAGTACAAAACCTTTGATGGGTTCATATATGACTCACTTGCAAGCGGCTATGTCAATATCAATAAAGGAATTGTGGCTTCCCTAACACGTAAGATTTGGGGTGAGTACAAAAACGACAAGAAGCAAATTGTATCTGGCGAAAAGTCGCTGCGTACATACGGCAAAGATCAGCCGATACCTATTCCCGCGAAACTCTGCAAATTGGATTTTGTGGACGATTTCAACTACGTGTTCACCGCTTCGCTGCTTTCATCTGGTTTGCAAAAAGAACTCGGCATGAATCGCGGTGGTATCAAGTTTATTCTGCGAGATCAGACCGAAAGTGAACGCGCTATCCTGAATCGGCTTGTCAGCGGCGAATACAAATTAACCGAATGTCAGCTTGCATATGACCCGCGCAAGAATCGCAGGACGAAGCAGTTTCTCGGCTGGTATTTCTGCATCGGCTATTCCTTCGAGAAAGACACGTCGAATCCAGAATTGGATAAGAACAAAATCCTTGGCGTTGACCTGGGCGAAACGAATGTAGTTTACTGCGGATGGAACGGCGACCCCTACTTCAAGAAGTATGTTCCTGGCAGCGAACTCAAAAAGTTCAATAACGTCATCGATAAGCGCAAGCGCGAACTTCAGATGAGCAGAGTTACAAGGGGAGGCGGTTCCATTGGACACGGCAGAAAATGCGCAATGAAAGTTGTGGATAAGCAAGGCGAGTATGTTCACAACTTCATGGAAAACAAAAATTGGCATTATGCGCATTTCGTGGTTGATACAGCCATTGAAAACGGCTTCGGTGTAATCCAGATGGAGGATTTGTCGGGGATTACGAACAGCGAAAAGTGTAATCGCCGCTGGACTTTTTACAGCTTGCAGCAAAAGATCACGCAAATTGCCACCGAGAACGGCATTGAGGTCAGGAAGATAAACCCGAAGCACACCAGCCAGCGTTGCTCAAAATGCGGGTTTATTTCAAAGGATAACCGAAAGACACAGGCGGTTTTCAAGTGTACGGCTTGCGGGTTCATGAAAAATGCCGACCACAATGCGGCGATGAACATTTCGATTAGCAATATCGAAGAACTCATTGAACAGCAGTTGAAGGTGCAAAACGCTGCTTAACATTCACTGGTGCGAACGAATAGCTTACATAGAATCCCTGATACCTTCGCACCAGATTGTAAGTATTCCGATGATTTAATTGCATTGGAATCGGGCGATCTCACGTCCATAAGCCGAGATAGTAACTTTAAAATGTGGAAGTGATACACTCGGTAATCATACTTGCGCAAAAATTGAATAGCGTGATTGTGCATGTCTGCGGATTCAATTCACGCGTGTGTACGAATTGAGAGATTCGCTTCATTCAAGCGCTCTTCCAGTTCGCCGATTCAATTCGCGCGTGTGTACGAATTGAGAGCTGGAGAAGCTCGTGATATTTCGTGATCTCGGCTGATTCAATTCGTGTGTGTGTGTGTGGATTGAGAGTCAGCAAGAGCGAAAACACACTACTGCGCTTAAGATTCAATTCACGCGTGTGTACGAATTGAGAGACATAAAAGAAGAATTTGATGGGGGTGTGCTACTTGATGACGTTTAAGAATCTCATGCAGCTAATCAAAACAGACACTGTATATCTTGCGTTCTGCAATGTGCGTGGCGAATACTTTCGCACTGACCTTTGGGGTCGTTATGAAGGTCTGGATTTGCTGAAGATTATAGCAAAATGGGGCGATTGCAACGTAAAGTCTGCATCTCCGCTTGACCACTCTTTGGAGGTTGTGCTGTATGCCTAAGATCATAGACGGAAGCGCCATGATACAGCGCGTCAGGGAATTGTACGAAAAAGGCAAAGTCGATCTGCCATATTACAACATCGTCAAAGAAGCTGTCCAGATGGAACCGGCATTGAAAGCGCAGGAGCCGGTGGAGCCAAAAAAACTGATGGCGAAAGACAAGAATGGATATAGGTGGAGATTCTATTGCGGCAAATGCGGCGGTGAAATAGATAGACTTGACAAGTGTTGCCGACACTGCGGAAGTGTGGTGAAGTGGGAATGACGTTTGAGGATTACAAGAAAATCCACCGTGATGATACGCCTGAGAAAATGGTCGAACAGTTACTTACTGAAAGTGATGTAATTGCAACATGTTTATCAACTAGATTCACGGCTATTGATTCGTATACTTTTGATTATTGGAATCGCGAGTATAAGTCACACAAGGAGCGCCAAAAGTGGCTTGCAAAACAGCTTTCCAAGATGGTTAAACCGCGCGTTCTAACCATAGAAGAGGCAGTAAAAGCGCCATATGTCTGGCTTGAAAGCAAAGGCGGAACGCTGCATGACATGTACAGAATTAGGCAAGTCCCCATTGATAGTACGGCGATCATGATTTATAAAATGTTTAGTGGCGACGGTGTTTCTGTTTCTCTGGATTATTTTGATGAGCGTTTCCGCTGCTGGTCGGACAAACCCACAAAAGAGCAACAGGTAGAAGCAAGGCAGGTGATGTAATCTGAGCTTGGGTGGTTTAATCGGTATCGCGGTGGTGGCTATTGTGCTGGCTGTAATCGCATGGAGTTAGGAGGTTTTTGATGGAGGACTTTATTCTGGTTGCGCTCTGGCTGGTCATGTGTATTTTCGACATTGTGCTGGCCTATTTCAGTTTCAAGGCGGGGAGTAACATCATTGGCGGCGCTTACGTTGCATCAACTCTGCTACTGGCTGTCGCCGCTATTCTCAGAATCAACGGCCTATAAAGGAGTGAATGTATGAACAGCCACTTCAGAAAGATTGAGGATAACCGGCGACTGAAAAAGCTGTGTGAAGAAACCAGGGGTCGGCAAAAGGCTGGCGCGTGGTTCAACGACAGGAAGGGACGCTACATACAGTATTCACATAGCGATAACTCGGATAGCATGAAGCTCTGCAAACGCTGGTCAAACAGGAAGGTCAGAAGGGCGAAGGAAGCGTTGAGCCGTGGACTGTATAAGCGGCTGCTGGATATGTGGTGGATGTTGGATTGAGGTACAATATGAAGAAAGTAACTGGATATATTGATGTTAGAGCGTTGGGTCGGCACAAATTCGAGTTTTACGTTGATGACGCTCTGACCGACAAAGAGATCAAGAAGAGGGTTTACGACGAGTGCGATTTTTACGTCAGCTATGACGTTGAAGATGGCTATGAAGAAGTAACGAGGACGATTACGGAATACCACAAGCGCGATGATGAACCGTTTGGCATGGTTAGTAAGCCCGTGAATTGTGTAACACGTAGCGCTCCGATACATAAGATAGAAGGTGACTAATAGCATGGACGAATTTTTGAAGATGATCTACAATGAATGTGTTTCGCGCTTCGGCAGTTCAACCGAGGTGAGTATTCTGGTCAATGAAGATGGCGTTGAGCTAACGACGGTGAACAATGCTTATTCGCTTCATCCAGAAGTTATCCCTCATCGCAAGATCACGGGTGAAAAGTACACGGTGGTTAAATGAGAAGATTGTTTATCATGCGCAAAGACCTGAACATGTCGCCTGGAAAGCTGGCGGCACAGGTTGCACATTGCGCGGAAGCCTATTGGACGCGGGACATTTCCTATTATTCACATTCAGATCATGTCACTGAGGTTGGCGACCTTCTGGAAATCCCGATTTATGTAGAAAAATCGGTTTTTAAAAACTACATTTGTGGGTCATTCGTCAAGACTATATGTGAAGCCAGGAACAAGAATCATCTGCTAAAGGCCAAAGACAAGGCAATTGAGCTGGGCTTGGTAGAGAATACCGATTTCGGCTTGATCTACGACAAATGCTTAACTGAACTGCAACCAGAGGAAGAGAACGGCACGACGCTGACCGGTATTTGGTTTTGTCCGCTGCCTGATGATGTGGCGCACGAAATCAGCAGGAAGTATCAGTTATACAGATAGACTCAAATTTATAACACAGAAATCAGTCGTTATGTGTTGACAAATAGTTGCGCTGGAGTTATGATAACAATGTCAGGAGGCGAAAGGTTTGAAATATTTCTATGACAGTTATAACAATTTCATTGAGGGGTTCTCGAAGAAAACGGGTAAATACTTCCGCAGCGGAGTCCTTGACAGAAAAAACAAAGACACTGGCATTGATCCTTTCATGCGCTGTTTCCCAAACCTCATTGATATTGGTATCATGACTCGCTGTGTTTGCGTGAACCAGTGCAAGGTTGACTGTTACCAGAGGGCGATTGATCGAACCGGCGATAACATGTCGCTGAAAGACTATCAGTCCATCATGGAACAGTGCAAAGGTAAGATTTGGCAATGCGCACTTGGAGGAAGTGGTGATCCTGATACTCATGAGAACTTCCGCGAGATCATGGAAATGACCAGGGCTTACGACATTGTGCCTAATTTCACGACATCTGGCATTGCTTTCAACAAAGAGAAAGCAAAGATTTGCAGATATTACGCTGGCGCTGTCGCGGTTTCTGAACACAACGCAGATTACACGCACAATGCCGTTAAAATGCTGCTTGACGCTGGCGTGAAAACCAATATCCATTATGTTCTGTCCAATGAAAGCATTGACCCTGCGATTCAGCGGCTACGCAGTAACTACTATGGTAACTTGAACGCCCTGGTTTTCCTACTGTACAAGCCGATTGGCCTTGGCAAGCCTGAAAAAGTGTTGAAGCCCGATGATCCCAGACTGGCAGAGTTTTTCCGCGTGGTCGATGACAACCAGTGTACGCATAAGATCGGTTTTGATAGCTGTACGGCTCCCGCTATCCTGAATCATTGCAAGAAAGTGGACATGGATAGCATCGACTTCTGTGAGGGTGGCCGCTTTTCAATGTACATCGACGCGAACATGAACGCGATGCCTTGCAGCTTCGGCAATCAGGATAAGAAGTGGTTTGTCAGCCTTAGAGATCACACGATTGAAGAAGCGTGGAACAGCGACGTATTCCACAAGTTTAGGCAATCGCTCCGCTTGTCCTGTGGTTCATGTGCTGAACGATCTGCTTGTGCCGGTGGCTGTCCGATTTGCCGTGACATCGTACTTTGCAACCGAAAGGAGAAGGTATTACTGTGACCAATCTGATTGAAGTCGTTGAGAACAGCAGCGCAAAGAAGAATTTCTATCCTACACCTGATTCGGTTGCCGAGGAACTGCTGAAGGACATCCAGGTTCATAGGTTTCACAACATCCTTGAACCCAGCGCTGGCAAGGGTGATTTGGCGAAGTACGTCATAGGCAAAGCGTTTGAAGAAACAAGCGCACATTATTGGAGAGATCAATTCTTCGCTGGTCATTGGCCCAAGGATGAGTTCGATTGGAATAAGGCGTTTGAGCGAGTCAACATTGAGTGCATTGAAATCGACCCTGTTCTCCGTAATGTGCTTGAAAGTGAAGGTTTTCGCGTTATCCATGATGATTTTCTTACCTATGAAACTCAGCAGAGGTATGACCTGATCGTAATGAATCCCCCATTTGACCAGGGCGCGGAACATTTGCTTAAAGCCATTGGCCTGATGCAGCATGGTGGCACAATTGCCTGTATTCTGAACGCTGAAACGCTGAAAAATCCGTACACCATCAAGCGGCAGGAACTCATGAAGGAACTGAAAAAGTATGATGCCGAGGTACGGTTCGTTGAGAACGGATTTTCTGACGCTGAACGCAAGACGGATGTTGAAATCGCGCTTATCACGCTGAAAATTCCAGAAGTCAAAGTCGATAGCACCATCATGGACGATATGCGGAAAGCGCCGACCTATAAATCCGCTGGTATTCCGCAAGGTGTTGAAGAGCTGGTCAAGTATAACGAGATTGAGAAGTGGGTCAACCGCTACAATTTCGAGGTGGCTTGCGGTATTCGCCTGATTGAAGAATACGAGTCGATGAGTCGAGTGCTGGGCGAAGGGGCAAACGGTGATAGCGCTGGGTTTGGCTTGTCTTTGACCGCTGGCAAGGATAGAGCGCCGAATATCAACACGTTTATTCGTTCGACTAGGCTCAAATATTGGCGCATGATCTTCCGTCAACCGATGATAACCGAGAAATTCACGTCCAATCTGATTCAGGAGCTTGACAACAGCGTTGAAAAGCTGGCAGACTACGAGTTTTCCGTGTTCAACATTCTCACTCTGATTATCAAGATGAACAGCAAGGTAATCATGGGCGTAGAAGAAACGATTATCAAGCTGTTCGACGATTGGACAGCAAGCTACTGGCATGAGGACAGCCCGAACCGACATTATTACAATGGCTGGAAAACCAACGATTGCTTCAGGGTAGGCAAGAAGGTTATCGTGCCTTTCTATAACGCCTATAGCGATTGGAGCGGCAATTTTCAGTCTTACCAAGTGACGAGTAAATTCAACGACATTGAAAAGACGTTCGATTATCTGGATGCTGGCCGCACGAAGTACGACAGGGACGTATTCGACATCATGAACGAGGTCGAAAGAACGCAGAACGCCAAGAAGATCGACACGAAATACTTTGTTGCGACCTTCTACAAGAAGGGAACCTGTCACCTTGAATTTAAGGACATGGACTTGCTTGAAAAATTCAACGTGTTCGCGTCCCAGAAGAAGGGTTGGTTGCCTCCGATGTACGGTAAAAAGCGCTATAACGATATGACAGAAGAAGAAAAGACTGTTGTCGATAACTTCCAGGGCAAGGAAGCCTACGAAAAGGTCATGAGCAACCCAGACTATTTCCTGAACGCTGGCAGCAACCAGCTATTGATCGGAGCGGCAGTATAACATGGATAAGATCGTATCTGTTCTGGATATTCCGACTGGATATACCAGGCTTGGAGCGCATAAAAACAGGGATAAGGCAGGTTACACCATAATAATAAGCCGATTAGATGAGAAACATGATCTTCATTCTGAGCTAAGTGGCGATGAAACCTATGAGCCGCTAATGGGTATCGTCATTAATAGTAGCGATTCAGCCAGAGCATACGCCAAATTCTTTGAAAGAGTTGCCGAATCAATAGACAAGGAGTGACTATATGAAGGTAAGAACAGACTTTGTAACAAACAGCTCAAGCAGCTCATTCGTGATTGCATACCGTGATTCCCAGCCGTTCGACGATGAAACGCTCAGGAAATATCCGATTTTGAAGCATGTCGGCAACGTCGTGCAACTTCTGCTGGATATGACTAGCGATTGGGGTGAAACCCGCGCGGCAGACATCATCGCGGACGAAAAAGACCTTGAGTATTACATCGTTGACAATTACGGCTGTCGTGATTGGAACATCGACGTGACTCTGTGCAATGATGAATACGCCAAGAAGCTGTATGAAAAGTGTAAGGAGTATCTTGACAAGGGCTACAAGATAGCTTTGAAGGATGTTGCCTATGGTGACGAAATGCTTTCAGATGCTATTGAGAAGCTGTCCATGAACAACGAAGATTTCATTCTGCTGGGAGTTGACGAAGTATGAAGATCAGGACGGATTTTGTAACCAACTCAAGCAGCAGCAGTTTTATTCTCGGTTTCAACAACGAAAAATCCGTTATTTCAGAGATTAAAGATAACACACCGCTGGGTGGCTACATTGAACGATTGCTTGAAGATGTCGGCAAGGCAAAAAGAATGAGCCGTGAAGATGTTGAAGCTCAACTCAGAGAAGAACAGGAACCTGCTGTTGAATATGAGCTTGCGCGTATTCTTCAAAGGCAAGGCTATTCTTATACAGAGTCGTGGGATTATGTGTATCGCACAGATGAAGGTCGGGATAAGGTTCAAAATATGTTGGATGAGTGGATGAAGGAAACCTCTATGAGGTTGGACGAGTGTTCCGTTTTCGTTGAAGTTGAATATGAAGATCATACCGACATCGGCAGCGATATGGAACATGAAGTTATGCCTCGCCATCCGAACACCATTGCACGATTTAGTTATCATTAGGCGGTGATCCTATCGAGAGCTACATCAAGCAAGGCGATTGCATAGAATTGATGTGCGAAATTCCCGATGGCTCTGTCGATATGATCTTGTGTGACTTGCCCTATGGTCAGACAGCGCGAAACTATTGGGATAAGATCATCCCGTTTGATGAACTTTGGGAACACTACGAGCGAGTGATTAAACCCAATGGCGCGATTGTGCTGTTTGGCCAGGGCATGTTTACCGCAGACCTAATGACGAGTAAGCGCGAACTATGGCGGTATAATCTCATTTGGCAGAAAACGCAGCCAACAGGATTTCTCAATGCCAAGCGGATGCCTATGAGAAGCCATGAGGATATATGCGTATTCTATAAGTCTTTGCCTACATATAACCCGCAAATGACCCACGGCCATACACGGAAGGTCAGCACGGCAGCACATCATGTAAACAGCAAGAAAACGATGGACTATGGCGAACACGGTTTGACTGATTATGACAGCACAGACCGTTATCCACTTTCAATTATCACGTTTTCAAAAGACACTCAGAAACACGCGCTACATCCAACGCAGAAACCCGTTGCTTTGTGCGAATACTTGATAAAGACGTATACGAATCCCGGCGACCTCGTGCTTGATAACTGCATGGGTAGCGGCAGCACGATTGTCGCGTCGATCAATACGGACAGGAAGTACATCGGTTTTGAATTGGATGATGGCTATTTTGAAGTGGCTCAACAGAGAATAGGAGAAACGCTTGGAGAGTTACATTAAATGCGGCGATTGTATGCAGCTCATGGGCGAGATCGAACCCTCTATAGGGGGGGCATTGAGCTATGCGTTACGGATATTCCGTATGATGTAGTCAATCGCGATTCAAACGGTATCAGGAATTTCGACAAGGGGAAAGCCGACGAGGGTACATTCGATCTTGAGGATTTTCTGTCTGGTCTGCTTCGGGTTGTGAAGGGCAGCATTTACATATTCTGTTCAACAGAGCAGGTAAGTTGTATCCGCAAGTTTTTCGTAGATCACAAGTTATCAACTCGGCTTATCATTTGGGAAAAGACAAATCCTTCGCCTGTAAATGGTCAGCATATTTGGCTTAGTGGGGTCGAATGCTGCGTGTATGCGCGAAAGAAGGGCGCTGTGTTTAACGGTTTCTGCGAGAATACGGTGCTGAGATTTCCATGCGGCAGGAACAGGCTGCATCCTACACAAAAACCTGAAAAGCTGATAGAGAAACTTGTTGAAATGAGTTCAAACCAGGGCGACGTAGTATTTGACCCGTGTATGGGCAGCGGCACGACATGCGTTGCAGCGAAGAACCTGGGTCGTAAATACATAGGCTTTGAACTTGACGAAAAGTATTTTGAGATAGCTAAACAAAGACTGGCTTAAAATTGATTTTTTATATTGTATGAGAGGTTAGCAAATGCGTGTTTTAGTTGCTTGCGAAGAATCCCAGGCTGTAACAAAAGAACTGCGGAAATTGGGGCATGAAGCGTACAGTTGCGACCTCCAAGAATGTAGCGGAGGTCATCCCGAATGGCATATTCAGGGTGATGTCACATCTATTCTAGGGGGGGGGCTGTGACTTCGTGACGATGGATGGTGTGCAACATAGCATACCCGATAGATGGGATATGATTATTGCACATCCACCATGCACACACTTATGTTCGAGCGGCCAAAGATGGTTCACCGAAGGTAAAAAAGATTACCGGCTTCAGCGCGAAGCAATAGCATTTTTCTATCAATTTGTTATGGCCGACTGTGATCGTATCGCCATTGAAAATCCGGTAGGAGTAATGAGCACAGCTTACAGAAAGCCAGATTGCATCATCAATCCATGGCAGTTTGGTGATCCAGAACAGAAGAAAACATGCCTTTGGCTTAAAGGACTTCCTCCGCTAAAAGAAACAAATAACGTCTATGATTATATGATGACACTACCGCCCAAAGAACGTGCTCGAATATGGTATTTGGGTGGTGGTCACGGCAAAGAGCGAAGTAAAACATATCCTGGAATTGCCCGTGCAATGGCAGAACAATGGGCTGGTGATGCAACACTAACCGACTCAAAATCTTAACAGAGAAAATCAGTCAATCCCTATTGACAGATTCTTGGAATTGTGGTAAAATACATAATGTCGAAGGGAGATGACGGCATGAGGCTGACGAGTGGTTTTCCTAGTATTCGGTGGCAGTTCCCGCGCTGATCTCGCCCAAGAAAGTGCGGCGCATGGTTTGGATGGCGGCTGGTGATGCGCACATCAGCAAGGCAGGATCATCCGATAAGTCTAAACCATGCGATATGAGAATCAGTCGTTAAGCAATGAAGTCCTTTAGTAGAGAAGTAAGCACACATGGCTTTGACCCATGGGAAGGTGGGGCAGTACCACCAAGGACTACCAACGGCAAGTTTCACGATGTTAGCCTAGAAAATCGAAAGCGGGGATTCCCGCTGTGGCTACTTGGTCGAGTGGTTTAAGACGGCGCACTTGAAATGCGTTGACGGGTAATACCGTCCGTGGGTTCAAATCCTACAGTAGCCGCCACATTCAGGGTCGCGCCCTGACGATCTCGCTGCGACACAGTGAGCCAGAATGTTATCTTGTCTTGACGGAACACATACGCGGGACAGAGTGTTTAGAGCCTAGCGGTGTGGGAAGTAGTTGCAACCAAGGCAGAATGTCGGTTAAACCGCTTGCACCTTCCGGTTCATAGGGTAGCAAGTTAAGCCACTTACCTTGACTTCGGAGATTAGGTGTCGATGATGTTGTCGAGGACAAACGAAGTGGTAGCCGAATTTACACTCATGCGGTTTGTCGGCTTTTGATTATGCTTCCGTAACTCAATTGGCAGAGCAGCGCACTTGTAATGCGCAGGTTGTAGGTTCAAATCCTATCGGAAGCTCCATCGGGAACTAGCTCAGTAGGTTAGAGCAGCGGCCTTGGGGCGGTAGTGTAAAGAGCACACTAGAAAAGCAAGAGTCTAGTAGCGTAAGGGCGGTACTTAGACGCTCCACCAATAAGCCGTGTGTCCAGAGTTCAAGTCTCTGGTTCCCGACCATCATGCCCGATTGGTGGAATAGCAGACACTCGGCACTTAAAATGCCGTACCGTTAGGTGTGCAGGTGCAAATCCTGTATCGGGCACCATTAATATTGAATAGGAAAAGGAGACTAAGATCATGCGTGAAGAAATGACTGTCCACCAGGCACTCTGCGAACTGAAGGTGCTGAGCAAGCGCGTTCAGAAGGGAATCCAGACCATTAAGCCGATCTCCGTGAAGGAACATGCTTCTTCCAAGGTTGACGGCATGGACGTTGCCGAGTTCAAGAAGAACGCGGAAAGCGACTATGCGTCCGTGACCACCCTGATTAACCGCTGGATGGCCATTAAGGAAGCAATCAGCAAGTACAACGCTTCCAAGGTTGTCACCGTAGCCGGTAAGGAGTATACCATCGCTCAGGCGATTTGGTATATGAACTACGACCTAGCCGATAAGACGCAGTTGCTCGAACGTCTGACCAAGATGTACAACACCTGCAACGCCAACATCGAAAAGGCCAACGGCGAGAACCTTAACCGCCGCGCTGAAGCTGCTATGGAGAGCATCTACGGTGCAAAGGAAAAGGCGAACAGCGATGACTACCTCGAGGGCCTGGAAGCATACAAGACCGCACACGCGATGGAGCTGGTTGACCCGCTCAAGATCCGTGATGTGATCGAGAAGCTGGACGAGGAAATCTCCAACTTCAAGTCTGGCGTGGACGCTGCCATCCAGATTGCGAACGCTACTACTACGATTGTGATCGAGTATTAAGCCTTTGCTTGCCTATGCAGCGAAAACCGTAAACCCGCTTTCCCTCCGTCGATATGCCGTCATGACTGAGGTTAAAAGTTAAACAGACGGTAACAGAAGAAATTGATATTTTCTTAATAAGTAAATTTGATTTGCGCTATGGCGTAAGTGTAAATTTATTGATTACTGAAAATTGATTATTTCTTACTGATTGACTGAATATTGAATATGCCGCGCGTTCTTTTTATAGGGTGAATAGAAGATTATTCAACAAAAAAGTTGGCGGCACTAATACTCAATATTGAAGGATTTGAATACTGCTGATTGGTTATTAAAATCCATGAAGCAAGGTTCGCCATTGAAAACGGATTGGGCTTCGGTTGTCCTCATGGCTGCTGTGTAGGCAAGACCGTTATAAAATTACGATTTTATCTCAATAGAAAAGCAGGAATTTAGGTACTTTTAAAATGGCATTTTTCAAGAAAAAAGTGCAGTCTGAGCCTCCTAAAATCCAGGAGCCGCCAAAGTGTACGCATAAGTTCAAAGACTTTCCGTGGTATGTTGAATACAAGTATTATCCCTGTGAGAAGCGATTTAAAATCGTAGTATATGAACCATATGTTTGCGTCCTATGCGGGAAACGGATAGACAAAGAACTTTATAGACATGAAAGTTCTGGAACCAAGAAAGATGCAGATGCTTTAAAGGAAGCCATTGAAGAAAAGTACGGCGACAAAATTGAAGATCGTGTACTCATTGAGGATGAGATCAACGATTTGCAGTTGGTTGACCGCGAATACCTGAAATTCTACGAGATGATAAAGACAGGCAAGTTCCATCCAATAGAACTTAAACTGGAATAACAGCGTGTAGCTCAGTTTGTTTAGAGTGCTTGCCTTGGGAGCAAGATGTCGCGAGTTAGAATCTCGCCACGCTGACCATCGGGTGAAATGATATATCCCGAAAATCCTTAACCTCTCATATATTTATACACAAAGGCGACGACAGTGCAAATATCTGAGAGTTTGCCCGACCAGGGAAGTCTCACTCGGTCATGGGAGTGTAGGCGCAACGCCAGATGCTTCGCCACTAGAAACAGGTCAACCATCTGGGTAGGACGTTGTTTACATTACTGAATTTGAGTAGGTAGTCTCTTTACTGAATTGAACGGCAGCGATCTACATGACGGACGCACTACCTGAAATGTGCCGTGGAACCCATAGCCAATCCCGATAACAAACCGCGAGGCGTAAAGAAAAACATTACAGTTCTGCGCGGAGTAGCAGCCCAATGGTGTGGAGTGGTTCTGGCTGATCTCTGAAACAAGTCAAGGCCAGAGTGTAGCGTGTGAGATATTGCGGATTGATTATGGGTTTTGTCTTTGGCCGCGTGGCGAAATAGGCAAACGCACTGCGCTTAGAACGCAGCACCATAGAGCTTATGGGTTCGAGTCCCATCGCGGCCACCACATCTTTATTACGCATATGCGATCATATAATCAAAATCAAAGGAGAATAGTTATGGAACTGGTTTATAGTAACAATACCTCTTGCGACTATAGCTGGGAAACAGCGCCAAGCAATTCGGTCACATCCAACCTTGGCAACATTACGATCAAGGCTGGTGATGTGTGCAATTGTCTGTCTGACATCGTGAAGCATGTGGACGAACCAACAGAATCAAAGGAAACGAAGTTGAAGCTGACCGGCGATGCTTTCTGGCTGAAAGTTACCAAGTTCAAGGATGGCGTGGAGCAAGACAATTACAACGTTATCCCTGACATCAACGATGTCCGCATCTACAACAACAACGCTGGCAAACCTTGCGCGGTTTACCTTGACTTTGTTGATGGTACGACCACAAGCGCGGCTGTCCGTGACCAAGACTCTTTCAATATTGAAAGTGGTATCACGATCTGTCTGGCGAAGAAGCTGCTGGACATGAGAACCAACGGCTGCGGAAGTTCTACCTATAATAAGCTGGTCAAGTACGCAATGAAGCGTTATGAAGCCAACCGCAAGTATGACGAGATGGTAGAACAGGAAGAAGCAGAAAACGAACGCCGTTATAAGAAGCTCTGCGAGAAGAAGCAGCATCGCAAGGAACGTCTGGCCGCGAAGGAACGTGAACGGCAGATCGAGATCCAGAAGGAAGCGTTTGTTCGAGCGCTGCGTGAGTATCAGTCCGATGATTTGAAGTAATCGAAGGGAGGCATGAGATATGATTCTGGTAACTGGCGATACGCATGGTGATTTCAGAAGATTCTCAACCTCCCGCTTCCCGCTTCAAAAGGAAATGACCAGGAGCGATTTCGTCATCATCTGCGGTGACTTCGGCGGCGTTTGGAAGGATTCACCGGAAGAACGCTATTGGTTGGACTGGCTGAACGATAAGCCGTTTACTACGCTGTTTGTGGATGGAAATCACGAACATCATTTTAGGCTCAACCATGATTTTCCACTTCAAATGTTCGCCGGTGGTCAGGTTCATTGGA
>OCVV012880450.1_pt1 | contig 15317 bp, 11 predicted proteins | sample 1539721 | NCBI WGS metagenome assembly OCVV01 (sample SAMN02144230, study PRJEB22623) | gut metagenome | biome: sheep rumen | host: Ovis aries | place: New Zealand
TGTACCGAAAGCGGGACTCGAACCCGCACAGCCGTTATGGCCAAGGGATTTTAAGTCCCTCGTGTCTACCATTCCACCATTTCGGCAGCCGTTCCTTTTCGATAAAAGGACAAAACGCTGTTTTGCAGTGCAAATGTATGATAAATTAGCGAGAAAACAAAATTATTCGGCAAAAATCTTGATTAGAGGGCATTTCCTTCCATCGTAGAGTTGAAATCATCCGTTCGTGCTTTTGATGATTCAAGAGCATACATACAAAAAGAAGCCGGCACGCCGCCGGCTTTTTTTTCACCACTTGGTGATTTGTGCGAAATAGCATTTAATCATGTTTGTAAAAACTCATTAAAATTTCAATCGTAATACCTTAAAATGATTCGAAATATATATCAACACCTAATTAAAACTTCTTTGCTTGCAAAGGTAAAACATTCAAACGCTATTTCAAAATAAAAGAATAGGACAATAATTGGACATTTTAGTTAATTTCCTAAATTTAGTCCTTTTTTACCTTTTGGAACATACGATAAATGTCGTATTTGTCCATTGCCTTATAGCTTTGCAATGAAATTTTCAAGGTTTTCTCTTTCGGGCACTCCAAGTTTCTTTCGTAAGCGATAACGACTCTTTTGGAGAGCAGATTGTGTGATATTCATGACTTCCATCACGTCCTGATTGCTCATTCTTAACTTCATAAAAGCAATGAGTCGGAGTTCTCCACGAGTGAGATTTGGATATTTCGTTTCAAGTTTGTCGTAAAAGTGAGGGTCCAAGGATTTGATTTGTTCTTCCAGCAACTGCAACTGTTTATTGCGTTCGGTTTTGCCATCAGAAGTTGCCAATTGCAAACTGATAGCCACATTTTCTCTTTGTGCCTTGTTGAGCTTCTGTGCATTTTGCATAGCCTTTAGTTCTGCCAGTTCCTTTTCGAGACGCTCTCGTGTCACCTCTTCATCCAGTTGCTGTTTTTGAAGCTCCGCCAAATGCAAACGGGCTTTTGCCGTTTTGCGATGAAAATAGAAGAAGACAAAGAGTCCTATGAAGAGCATCGCAGTCAACACCCACAAGAAGAAAAAGATTGTTTCCTTACGCTTTATCTCCTGCTCCACCAACATTGCCTCTCCTCGTCCCTCGATGAGTGCTATTTGGTAATTCACTTCCGTACCTCTCGACAAGGAATCGAGATGCTCGTTTTGTCCATCATGCAACACGTATGAAGGTAGATCGTTTCGGGCAAGGTCAACCTTCATCATCAGTTCCGTACAAGCAATCTGATTCTGAAAGGCATGGAACATCTCTCCATATTGACGTCCTAATTCGGCATGTCGCATCGCCTCATCGTAATCACGATTCCTCATACTAAGCAATGCCTTCGTGTAGTGCACTTGGGAAAGATAGACTTGGTTCGTCAACTCTGGCAAGGTGTCGAATTGGGCGATGATTTCTTCTGTCTTATCATATTCCCCCGCATGGTAATAGAATTCCGCTCTGTTGGCAAGGTCTATGTATTGATAGGCAGGCTTGTCGGGATAAAGTCGTTTCTCCAAAGCCAAACACTTTTCATTGAAGGCGAGAGCCTTTTGGGGATCATGGTCGATATTCAAAGCATCAAACGCCATGATGCGGTAATAATATAAAGAGCCAAAAGCATCAGGATTCTTCGTTTCCACGTATTTCAGTGTCTTCAACAAGGAATAAGCCGAATCGCTACGTCCTGCACCTTCGAGCACTAATGCCATATAGACAGCCGACTCAAAATAGCCGTCTTCATCGCCAAGTTTCGAGTAAAGTTTCATGGCTTGCTGCAAACTTTCCACAGCCACATATACATTCTCGCGTTTTGAAAAAGCACGTTCACCACGTTCCTTCAGTTCATGAGCCTCCGCGAGTTTCTTTTCTCGAGAATGACATGAAGCGAAAAACAAAGTCATCAAAAGCAGCGACATGAAACAGCATGTGCTGAGAAAAGCCTCAATATGCGTTTTCTTGGTTTTAGAATAGCAAGAACACATCAGTAAAAAGTTTCAAGGCGCAAGCGCCAGTTTCAGGTTTCAAGGCACTTCCGTGCTGGTTTCAAGTTTCAAGTTTCAGGTTTGGCTACGCCGAGCTAAAGTTTCAAGAATCCTTTTAAATCCTTTAAATCCCTGATTCACTCTTCACACTTTCGCCTTCACCACTGGGTATCTCAGTGTCTGATACAGGCTTCGACTCAACAGAAAGACCGTGTAGGCAAGCCAAAGGGCATGATTGCCGAGCGACGAGCGGAAAAGGTAATACACGATGAAATAGATGACCGTCGCCATTACCGCTGAGCCTAACATCTGGCGAGTAGAAGTCGTACCAATATAGATTCCGTCCCACAAGTAAGCCGCCGTACCAGCCACAAGCACTGCCATGAGCCACTGTTGATAAGGACGGGATGCTGCTATCACGGTAGTCTGATTCGTGAGGAGTGTCAGAAACGGTTCGGCGAACAGACCATATACCAACATGAAAAGCAACAAAATGCCAAGTCCCCACACAAACAAGTATCGCACGGCGCGGGTGAAGAGAACGGGATGATGAGCACCCAGATACTTGCCACAGAGCGCTTCGCCCGCGTAGGCAAATCCATCCATGAAGTAGGAGAACAGCAGGAGGAATTGCAAAAGAAGCGAATTGACCGCCAAAATCATCTCTCCTTGCCACGAACCTGCCGAGGTGAAGAACATATTGACCGACACCATGAACAGCGTACGGACAAAGATGTCACTATTCACCTTGAAGAACGGACGCACCCAGCCGCTCTCACGCACCACTCCACTGACTGTTTGAAGCCAAGAACTCTGGTTCTTCAGCTTCCTCACAACCTTGCCATAGTATCTCATGCAGAGCAAGAGATTGACCAGAAATCCGCTCCATTGTGCAATGATGGTGCCCAACGCTACACCTTCGAGGTTCATGCCCAATCCGAACACCAGGACCAGCGACGCAATGATATTCACCACATTCTGGGCAATGGCAACAAACATTGGAATGCGCGAATTCTGCATCCCTATATACCAGCCCGACAGACAAAAGAGTCCAAGCACAGCAGGCGTACCCCATATACATATATTAAAATAGGTGGTTGCCAATGGGCGCACATGTGCGTCAGGTTGCATCAGCAAAAAAGTCAATTCACGAATAGGCAACTGAAAGAGGAGAATTGCCAAAGAAATGACTGCTGCAATACAAAAACTGCGCACCAAGATGCGTGCATCTTCTGCCAAGTCCCTACGTCCAAGCGCTTGTGATGTCATGCCGCTTGTTCCCATACGCAGGAAGCCGAACAGCCAGTACATCAGATTGAAAATCATACTCCCAATGGCAATAGCACCGATATAGGCAGGTGCATCCAAATGTCCAACAATGCCTAAGTCAATCAGTCCCAACAAAGGCACAGTGATGTTGCTGACAATAGCAGGTATGGCAATGCGGAGTATTCGACGATTCATCCAGCGAGGTTTGAAATTCAATACTATTTTGCAAAGTTATAAGAAATCGATGAAAAATCCACCATTTTTAGTGAAAAATATATGAAAAAAGTGACTGTTCACCACCATTTTATTTTTTTATTTCCAATCACAGAACTAACTTCATCAAGACCATATCCCCATTTTCTCCTTACGAACTCTTTTTTTCATAAAGAAAACATGTCTTTTCCCTTCAACTAAAACTTACGACTTGTTCAAAGACAACTTCCCTTTTCCTCACACAAAACTTTCTAAGTTTGGGAAAAATTCTTAGAGCAGAACCACCGCTCTTATAAGCAGAACCACTGCGTATATAAGCAGAACTATCGCTCTTATGAGCAGTTGTACTGCTCAAAGAATTTTTCCCATATTAAGTAACTTTGTGTAGAACAGATGGTAAATAATATACGCAGAAGAGGAAAGTTTGAAGCCTTTCATACCGAAAAATCCAAAGCGATTACACTTGCCCAAAAAAGAAAGGCACAAAAATTATAGAAAGTTTTTTAGATGGAAACAAACGGTGTTTTGATTTTTTCTGTATTTTTGCAACCAAAACCTAAAGCTTCAACCTATTGAGTTAATTTCAATCATTCACTTTAAGATAAAGACATAATATGAAAAGAATCTTATTGTCACTGTTAATCCTCTGTTCCTTGGCTGCATCGAGCTGCACGGGAAAGAATGGGGATGGAGAAACGGAAGTGCTGTTACAAACCACTGAAGGGGACATCCGTATCAAACTCTTTAATGACACGCCTCTGCATCGCGACAACTTCATCAAGAATGTGAAGGAGGGGAAATATGATGGTGTTACCTTCCACCGCATCATCCGTTCGTTCATGATTCAGACAGGTGACCCAAATACACGTCCTGGACACGAAGCGGAACTGGCGGCTGCGGAAGCTGATACGACTAACACCTTGGGTGAGACGATTCCTGCTGAATTTGTCTATCCAAAGTATTTCCACAAACGCGGCATGGTGGCTGCTGCCCGCGAAGGTGATGACATCAATCCGAAGAAGGGGTCCGACCCTTATCAGTTTTATATCGTGACGGGTAAGTTCCAGAACGAAACGGCATTGGCGGAATTTGAAACAGCACGCAAACAGGCACTCGTGGAGGAACGCTATGCGAAGAAAATGGCTGCTCACCGAGACGAACTGGAAACCATGCGCAAGGCACGCAACCGCGATGGCGTGAGTGACCTGTTAGAAAAACTGCTCGACCAAGCCAAGATGGAAGTGGACGACCTGCCTGAGACTGCATACGAATTCAATCAAGAACAGATTCGTGCCTACCGCATCTATGGCGGTGCTCCTTGGTTGGATGGCAGCTACACCATCTTCGGAGAAGTGGTTGAGGGCATGAAAATCGTCCTCGACATCGAAAAGGTCAAGACGGGTGCTGGCGACAAACCTCTTCGTGACATCCGCATCACGAAAGCCAGCATCGTGGAATAATACCGCAGATGTTACTTTTCAACCACGAATTACACAAATTAAACGAATTTATAAAAAACATCGCACTAACGTGCTGGATTAATCTGATTATTCTGATTTTTCCGATATTTGGTATTAATCATTTTAATCAGAAAAATCATTGTTTAAAAATATCTGTGGTTTCTATGTATAGAAATATGAAGGCTGCAATCCGATGTGGGATTGCAGCCTTCTTTATGAGAGATATGTGGGTTTGATTACTTAGCCAACATCTTCACGGTCTTAGCAGAACCATCCTTGTAAGCAATCTTCTTGATAACAACGCCTGTTGCCTGAGCAGGAGAGAGCTTGCGGCCAGCAATGTCGAAGAATTCGATGTTTGCTGCGTTGTTGTCGTCTTCAGAAGCGAACTGGTCGATACCAACCAATGAAGTGACACGGAACTTGTTGGCATTCATCACCTGACCTGTTTCAGAGTCAACGAGGAGAGCCACCACGTTGAGTTTGTTGATATCCTGAACGAGGTTTTCGCCAGAAGTGTTCACAGCCTTGGTGAGGTCGAATGTGTAAGTGTGAGTCTGAGCTTCTTCAGCAGGAACTGTTGCTGGGAGGCTACCCTCCATACCGAACATATCTGGAGCCATGATAGCTACATCGTTGAACTCGAGATTAGTTACTGGAGAACCAGCCTCTGTGAACATATCCATGCAAGCAGGCCAACCTTCCTGACCAGCATAGGCATTCACCTGTGCCCAATCGTTAGATGTGCCAGTGAGTCCGTCAGCTGTGAGGATGTAAGTAACGAGATACTTGTTGTTTTCCACATTGTAAGGGAAAGTCACGGTAGAAGTAGCTGTTACCTGAGTCTTAGCCTCGTTGAAAGTAGCCTTCACTTCGATGTCGGCAGGAGCGAACACTTCGCACTGCTGGAGCCAAGCCTGGTCGATACCAAATTGATAAGAGTAGTAATCGAGGTCGCCAGCGAAAGCATCTGTTTCGCGAACACGGTCGAGCCATGCGTCAGGGAATCCAGGCACATCGGATGGGAAGCTATTACTATCCATGATTTCCATAGGGTCACCATTGTGATAAGACACACCAATGAAGTCGTTAGGATAGAGGCGGTTCATTTCTTCGAGACCAATGAATCCACGTGGGCAATACTGGCACCAAGTACCCGTGTATTCCTCAAGGAGAGCACGGTGAACAGGAACGAAGCTGATGACTTCGACTGCACCCGTGGAAACAGCATCTGCCAATTCATTAGGCTGTCCGTTTACCTTCGCCACCTTGTAAGTCACATCGTAGTGACCAAGTTCTGCAATGGCAGGAATCTGAACGGTTGCTGCGCCTGAAGCACCGAAGATGCTTGGAACAGGCTGGTCGAGAGCAACAGTGGTAGTGTATGACTGACCAGCTACCTCACATTCAAGTTCGATAGACTGAACGCCATTTCCACCATAGTTAACCACGTTGATAGTTGCTTCACCTGCTTCTCCCTTCTTCACAAAACCAGTCTCTGGCTGAATCACGACAGCAGCATCCGACTTGATGTTCTGACCTGCAACTGTCACCTGAATGGCGGTGTTGCCTTGATAGTTCTCCACATAGTTCAACCACTTGAGATAAGTCTTGTCGGAGTGGATGAAGAGTCCGTTTTCAGAAACAGGGTCACAAACTGCCACTGGTTTTGCTCCATAGTCTGACTCAACATCGGTCACTGTGAAAGTATATCCCACGAAAACAGGGTCCTCACCAATCAGGTAAGGCTTGTCGAGCGTCACAACCACGTAGCCATTATCGTCAACAACAGTCAGGTCAGCAGGCTTAGAAACGAGGTTCACCACGTTCTTACCATTGTCGTCGATGCGAAGTTCCGTAGTAAGCCATGCAGACACGTTTGTAACAACTTCTGGGTCAATGATAGGGAGCTGGATGCTCTTGATGTAAGAGCCCACCAAGTTTGGATTGGTAAGTTGCATAGCCACGTCGTAGGTCTCTGCCTTGCCTGATCCAGAAACAGTGACTTCGTCATTCACCAAGTTGGTGAAAACGATGCTGTTATCGGTATCGCTCACCTGAGCCTCATTGTAAACAGCAGTCTTAGCTTCAGCAGCCTGGTTCTGAGAATCGTCTGTAGCCTCGAAATAAACAATTTCCGAGCGACGCTCCTCGCCAGCACCACGATAGATAGCCTGAACACCAATCTTCTCGAAACCAGTTACATAGTAGTAGAAGACAACTTCACCACCACCTTGAGGATAAATATCCCAACTATCACTATAGTCAAGAGACCATTCGTTCATCTTTTCGGCTTCTTGATAAGTGTAAACATCATTGGTAGTTTCGAGGACACGCTCCTTACCATTCACCACGACATACAGCTGATAAGAAATCTTTTGTTCATTCATGTAATTGCCGTTCGTGTCGAATGAAGGAACCACGAAATCAATGTAACCATAGCCATAGCCATCATCCATAGGAGAAAAATCGATGAATTCAGGATTAGAAGGAGTAGCAGCAACCTCCTTGAATGGAGTCAGAACAGCACTGTTAAAATCAGCAGCAGGATTTGCCTCAGTCTTTCCCTTATTCACGAGGAATGCACCGTCTGCCTTGTAAACGTTCTTAGTCGCATCATAGTTGAACACAACATCCTTTCCGTTCAGCGTATATTCAGTGTAGTATTCTTCATAATAGTCATCATAAGCCTGAGCAGAATCAGCACCCGTGAGGAATACATAGTCCGTAGCCGATGCACCGATGAACTGAGCGTTCTGGAATGTGAACTTACCTTCTTCAGCAACACCCTTAATCCATGCATCAGGTGCATCAGCATAGATGCCCTTCACATAAACATTGGAACCATCAACACCAAGGTCAACGATGTTTCCTTCTGGAAGTCCATTACCATTGTAGCGAGTGAGCGCATACTGTTCAGTAGTGAGTTCAGCAGGAACTTCCGCAGGAGTCTCATCGAATTGAGTCAATTGAATATCCCAGTCAGCATAACCAGTCCATGAATTGTCGGAAGCGTATGCCAAACCCAGCACGGTGTTTCCAGACACAAAATCAGGATCTTTAATGGTCAGGTTGCCCTTGAAATAGTTGAACGTAAGGGAGTGCTTCTTAGACTTATTAAACCACTGTTCGTTGGCATCGAAGTCGAAGAGGTCAACTATCAACTCTTCACCATTATTTACACCTATTGTCTGAGGGAATTCAAAAGTGACACTGGCACCTGTGATTGTACCCTTAATCCAAGAATTGGTTGCATACTGAGAAATAGGGTTCTTGAGATAGAGAGTAGAACCATCTACAACGATTTCACCAACACCATTCTCAACAGATGCATTTAGCACATAGAAAATGTACACATAATACGCAGAACAATTGCGATACATGTACTTGTGAGTACCTTGAGGTTGCTCAGAGATGATGTCGGATGGTGCCTTGCGAGCAACAGGAGCCTTGTGAGCAGCTGAAGGGCGAAGATGATTCTGATGAGCATTTCTCAGCTTAGCTTTCGTCATTTTCTGCTGGTCCAACACACGATTTTCCAAACCTTTCGCCATGCGAGCAGGCTGTTCAATCACTAATTTCTGCTGAAGCTTTACAGGAAGGTCCAACTTGAAGTCTGGCTTCAATTGCTTCTGAGGCTTCACGTCGATACGTTGTGCAAACGTAGCTGTAGCCAATGAGATGGCTACCAAAAAGAGTGAAAATCTTTTCATAAACAATTAAATATGGTTAATAAAAAATGTCTGTTTAGAACAACCGCTTAGTGGTACCTACACTTCCATCAACGAAATGAGTCTTCACCACAAACACGCCATTCTTCGGAGATGCTACGGGACGTCCATCGAGCATGAAGTACTGAACGGAGGAAACCGCCTTGTCGGATGCCACGCTTAAAATGCTGGCTGGGTCGTAAGTGAAATTGAGAACGACCGAAGGACCATCACCTTTCTTCACCCAAGTCTTAGTGATGGCATTCTGTTTGTAAGTAACGATACTCATGCTAACGCTACAACTGCCCACCTCTTTTGGAAGCCATTCCGTCTGCATGTCGCGCAGAGCACCTGCTGCAATATCGCCCTGCTCGGAAACAAACGTGCCGACATGAACTTGAGCCACACATGTCTGAGGGAAACAAATTTGGAATTTGCTACTCGAAGGAATGGAAGTAATGGTGTAATTAGCAGTAATACGAACCGTCTGGTCTGTTGTGTTTTTAATAAACAGGCCTGATGGAACCATAATTTCTCCAAAAAAGTCTGATTCGTACGCTGTCAGATTGAGCGTGGAACCATCAGCAATGATATTGCCATCCTTGTCCGCAAATTGCACAGACGTATCGGTAGCTTGAGCTGCCGCTGAAAGTGCGAACAACAAAGAAAGAGTAAGAGTAAATAATTTCTTCATAAGCGATATGTTTTTTATTATTAAAAGTTCATTCTTCATTTTACTTTTTGACGAGTAGCCTGAATCACACCAGTGCTGTTATAAACAAAAGCAACAACATAGAGATGATCCTTCACCCACTTATCACCATACTGGATGGTAAATTGTCGAGAGCTTTCTGACTGATTGCTCACCTGAATGTCATCTCCGTAGATGTCCTCTGTGACTGAAGCACGGAACACATGGTTGTGGATATACTCCAGGTTGTTAACATTATTTGGGAACACCTGAACAGACGAAATGCTGTCTTCCACCACCCACACTTGAAGTTTCCCTGCAACGGGTTCACTTGCCTTTGCCTTCACAACAATGATAGCACCATTTTCAACGTATGCATTCGTATTTTCAATACTCAACGAGAGTGGAGTGCTTTGCTTCAGCTGTGCGCTGACAAATGATGCATATTGTTTGGGGTCATAAACAGGTCCACTACTACGGTTGATAATCACACCTGGTTGCGCCTCAATGCCCCAATGCGCATAGTATTCGTCGCCAAGGTCTGTGGCGAGAGCTTGATAATTGGGGTTGGGCATCGACTTCACGCCAAAAGGCCCACAATGGATTCCAACGACAATCACCGTGTCGGCTCCGTAGGTTTTCTGAAGCGTCTCCAATTCTTCGGTAGCATCAGGACAGTTCACACAACGCTGCCCCGTGAAATCCTCAATCAGAATGCAACGAGACACTTCGGCTGGTGCCACATAAATCAAACGGTCTTCCTCCTTGACATTGTCGCAAGCGGCAAGCGCCATGACCACAACACCTATTAATATATATATAGCTTTCTTCATTTCCTTGATCACTGAAAGAAAAACATTCACTGCCTAAAAATTATAATTATACGAAACTGTCACACCCTTGCTGGCAGGGACATAACGGCACACACCACCCGAGCAGTTGTAGCCAGCACGAGTGCGTCCATAGCCCGCCTGAATGCGATGCGACTTGTAGTTGAAAGTGACACTTCCCTGATAGTAGTGAATATCCGTTTCACCGCAGTTCCATGTGTCGCTAATGGTGAACATCCAGTTAGGAAGCATGGAAAGCTCCAACAAGCCAAATGCCCAGTCGCCCTCGTCCTGTCCTGTGGTGAGATACTGCAATTCGCCACGCAGCGTAAACTTGGAATTGAAGCGATACTTGCCTTCACCCACAAAAATGTTGGAATAAATCATGCCACCTTCACCCTCCACAGCAGTTTTGTTGTATTGCTGATTCATATACATGAAGTTGATTTTGAAGTCTTTGGTCAACTTCTTGTCAATCTGCACGTTGATGTCCTGATAATACGTGTCGTCGCCCCAAGCCCAGAAAGGAGAGCCATAACCATCGCCTCCTGGATAAACAGAAAAGATACCTGCTTCAGTCCCAACATTCAGTTTCTTCTGATTCTTCTTCAAACTATGCACGTGTGAGAAATTCACCTTCACGGAAGTGCCGTAGCGTCCACCCAATGCTGTCTTACGCTTGAAGGTATAACCAAATTCCGCCTGATAAGCCCATTCTCCCATAGGCTGGGTGGCGTATGGATAAAGGGCAGCCAGTGCGTAGGTATGCTCCATGGTGAAGGCAGGCAGATGGTTGATGAAGGATGAAGTACCATTCATCGTACGCTCACTACGAAACGACATGTTATCGCTTCGCTTGGCTTGCAGCAGGAGACTCATGCCTTGCTTCGAATAAGAACCCGAGAGCATTGCCACGTAACCCTTGCGATAGATATACTCATTGTCGAAAGAAGGGTCTTGCGTCTTCTGAGCATATTCCGCCAAAAGGTTGACATTACCCTTCTGGAAACGCGCCCTCACATCGAAGGCATTTGTGTTTTCGGGAAGATTCAACTTGTAAGTAGGAGTGACCATCACCTCGTCATCTTTCTTCTCGTGCTTGTTCACGAACGAAGCACCGAGCGTGACATATGTTCCGCTTTCGGTCATCGCTTTCGACCACTGGTCGAGACTCAGTTCCAAGTCCGCACCACTCACCAAAGCCTTGTTATGATGCCAAAAGCGACGTTGCTTACCCGTAAGTGCCTTCAACTGCACACCCTTCACAGGACGCAAAACCAATCGTCCACCTCGCAACGAGTTGTCGATGCCAAGACTACGCTCTTCGTAGGTACGAAGAATGAAGCCCGACCCAAACTGCTCATAATAATCGCCAAGCGTGAGTTCAGCCCATTTGTACTTTCCTTTCACATAGAAATAAGGAACACCCCATCCCTTGAGATCCTTCTCAAAGCCTGGCAATGGATGTTCCAGAAACTCGAAACGGGCACCTGCATCCACATACTCACTCTGAGCATTCACCTCGGCATACGTGTTGGTCAATGCCCACTCATCATAATCCTTGGCACCAATCTTTTCGTCTTTCTGCGGAATGAGAATATCACTCTGAATGCTTCCGCTCACATGGATGGGATAATCGCCACTTTTCTCTGAATTGACAACAGATACAGCGTCATCGCCACCCGTTTGTGCAACCGCAACGCTTGCTATGAACAACGATGCAGAAACCAATAAAAATCTTCTATTTTTCACTTTTCACTCTTCAAGGCACTTCGTGCTAGTTTCAATGCACTTCGTGCTGGTTTCAGGTTTCAAGTTTCAAGTATCAAGTATCAAGAAATCCTTTAAATCCTTGATACTACCCCCCTCGCCCTTTGGAGAGGGGTTGGGGGTGAGGCCTTTCACTTTTTTACAAGCTCTCTTACCTTCTCAATCAGTTCCTGCTCGGCGCCATCGGTATAGCCATTGTGTTTATAGACAATCTTGCCCGCACCATCCACAATCAGCGTGTAAGGAATCATCTGAATGCCGAGAGCCTTGCAGAAATCGCTGTTAGGGTCAAGAAGCACATCGTAAGGCCAGCCCTTGGAATCCACCATTGGCTTCACCTTATTGATGTTTTGTGCCTGGTCGATAGAAACAGCAATGAGACGAACACCTGTTTCCTCCACCCAGTCCTCATACTCGTCCTTGATGGCATCGAGCTCACGGTTGCATGGCTTGCACCATGTAGCAAAAAAGTCAATAATGATAGGCTTTCCGTTGTTGGAAAGGGTGTCGGTCTTCACTTCTTTTCCATCCATACTGCGAAGTACCACCGATGGAAGCTGTGCATAACTTGTTTGTACAGAAAGAACAAACAGAATCAATAAAGATTTGATAAAAAGGGTAAAATTGTTCATCTAAAAAAGGTTTTTACCATAAAAAATAAGGAAAAGGCATCATGAAAGTTTGTAATGATAGTTTGATTGCTTAAAAGAAGCTTTATTAATTGTTTCACTTTGTCTTGACCAAGATTCTTATAAATCGTTGCAAAATTAGCAAAAAAACTTCTAATCAGCAATTATCAGTGCATAAAAAGCGAATAATGACATTCTTTTAACTATATTTCATTGAATATGAACCACTAAAAGGTCAAGTTAGTATTTTTTAAACCACGAATTACTCGAACCTTTAGCTCGGCGTTAGCCAATTAAACGAATTATTTTTTTATTATTATATCATATTTCACGAACAAAAAAATGCTGGCATTTTTCAAATTAGAGAAATTATATAAAAATAAAAATTAGAGAAATTATATAAAAATAAAATCTGAAATTGGAGAAATTGGCTTACGCCGAGCTGACGGTTCGTTTAATTCGTGTAATTTGTGGTTTTAAAAAATGTATGTGGTTGAGAATCATCCCAAGTTATTTTTAACGATTACTTAGAGGCTACATCATCGGCAAAAATGCCTCGGTATTCAAGGCTTCTGAAATCGGTCGTATATTCATGGCATCACAGCTTGAAGCCAATCCAGCGCCTACTCAGGTCAAGGTGAAGCCAGCTTCACCGACTGTTATACCAAGCACCCGTCCGACTCGCCCAGTAACTCCAAAGCCGACATTTACCCAGACCAAAGTTCAACCGAGTGTTCAGGCAAAGCCTGTGCCTTCCTTCACTACGTTCAACATCGATACACCTGTTGGCAGCAAGGCTGTTGAGATTCCCAATTCGGTCAAGGATATATTCCTCAATGAGGCTCAGGTTCCTGATGGCAATGATACCGCCACAATCGAGAACGTTGCCCATACTGCAATGCTTCTTTTCGTTGGCTACATTGATGCCGCCATGTCAATGTCAGAATCTTGCGGAGGTGGTGGCGGTTCCGTTCCTGAGTCTGGCTGGGGCAAAAAGGATGACGAGGACGAACGCGCCTTTGCTCGCCGATGCCTGAATATGGCACACTCCATGTGTAAGCCAAAAGCAAAATATAGAGGTTATCATAGATAATTACAATAACACTATGGCTATAAAGAAAAGCAAGAATAACGAATCAATAACTGACTTCGATGATATGATGAACGAAGTCGAAGAGGAACTGGAAGATCAGCAAGCCGAAGAGGATATTGTCAGCCGTGTTCCTGAACTTAAACAACTGAGTGCCGACATTGACAAGGCAACAACTGCTATAATCAATGCCAAGCTATCCTTGGAAAGCTCCATCCGGTTTACTCAGCGTGAAGAAGGTGTGCTCGGTGCTGCCGTGACAGCCATCAGCGGCAAGGTTAACACCATCAATGAGCATATAGACCAAGTCATGGAAGATGCACCTACAAAGCTGAAGGTATCGGTAACGGTATGCGATGCTGACTGGCAGAAGATGCAAGAACTCCATAACCAATGGCTGGAACAAGAGAAACAGATGCTTGCCGACCAATACAAACAACAGGTAGTACTATGGCGGAAGCAGAGTCACAGACTAACGGACATTGTGAGGAATAACGAAGGTGTCTGGCTGTCACAACGTTTGTTCTACATTGTCGGCTCCCTTTCCCTCCTGTCAATTATAACGATTGTGTTGGAGATTGCCTTCTATGTGTATTTTCATTGGATTCAATAGGAATTATCTCGATGTCCTGTGGAAAAGCCCCACTGCATCATCACGACGCGGCGGGGCTTAGGTGCCTATAGGACTTAAACAAAAAATTACTTTGTTTACTAACTAATCTTCTTTACTAACTTTACTACTTTATTGAAATCAAGTAATGTTCATAGTTTGAACGTGGCGCGGAGCATCATAGTGCGACCGCAGAGGCCGTAGTCATAGGTATAAGTGTTGATGCCGTCGAAGACGGTGTAGGAGTAGCTGCGCTGGTTCAGGAGATTGGTGAGTTCCAGACGGAGGACGCACTGCTTCCACTTGTACTGGGCGGAGGCATTGAAGAGGGACATGCGCTTGTATTGGTCGGTAGTGAGCTGACGGCGCACGTGGTCGTAATCCAGTGAAAGGTCGAGGGTGGCGATGGGGAATACATGGATGGCTCCGCTATGGCTGAGGGAGGTCACAGTGTTGCTTTCCTCGGAATAGCGGGAGCGCGACCAGCCGTAGCGGATGTCGTAGCGCAGTTCGAGCCACTGGATGGGGGTGACGGAGGCATTGCCGTGGAGGTTGTAGTTGTTGGAGCGAATCTTGATGATGTCCGCATTCACCGCCTGCTCACTGTCGCCGAAACCATACGAGGCATCTGTGCCAAGTTTGGTGAAGATAGAAGGAAAATTCTTCGTGGTGCTGACGGAGAAGTTGGTGGAGCGGCTGCGGGAGTCGCGGAGCAGGGCCGTGCTGCTCACGTCGATGCCGCTGACCGACTGCGACGTGAGCGTGTTGCGCTTATCCTCGCTGTGACTGGCCGCGAGGCTCAGCATGAAGTACTTCATGGGCAGCTGCCACTTCCACTCACCCGACGTGTGCCACGTGTTCGACTCGCCGATGATGCCCGACGAGGTGCGCACCGAGCGGTAGTCCACCTGCATCGGCTCCGTCAGCAGCGTCATCATGTCGCCGATGGAAGTCGTGTAGCCCGTCGAGAACGACAGTTTGCTGTTGGCCGAGAAGGTGTAGTTGATGCCCATCGAGGGATTGAGCACGGGCTTGG
>OCVV011349875.1_pt1 | contig 15309 bp, 10 predicted proteins | sample 1539721 | NCBI WGS metagenome assembly OCVV01 (sample SAMN02144230, study PRJEB22623) | gut metagenome | biome: sheep rumen | host: Ovis aries | place: New Zealand
TTTCTTCGGCGGCGGCACCTCGCCCAACGCCCGCATCACCGGCAACATCGACATCACGATGAACAACAGCCTGGTGGACTTCTACTGCGGAGGGCCGGAGTTCGGCAACATGGCCGAGGGCAAGACCGTCACCACCCACGCCACCAACACCACCTTTGGCGAATACTACGGCGCCGGCTTCGGCGGCACCTCCATCACCTACGTCCGCCATGGCAACGAGACCAGCGTCAACTTCGGCACCGACAAGGACTTTCCCATCGCCTTCGGGACAACCTACCAACGACTGTCGAACAATGCCACCTACGGCATCGGCAGCTGCTACAAGTTCGAGTTCATCCTCTACTCCGGCGGCAGCGGCACCGGCGTGGCGCGTTCCTACACGGGCTATGCCAAATTCGACCTTGCCACCACAGGCAACGTCACCAACGTACTGAACGGCTGCACCGTGCTGGGCAACTACTATGGCGCCGGCTGCCAGGGCAAGGTGAACGGCACCGTGAGCTCCACGCTGACGGAATGCACCTTCATGGGCAGTGTCTTCGGCGGCGGCTACAAGGCGGCCTCCAACGAGGTGCCGGTCTACCCCAGCACCGAGCCTGCCAAGTCCCACTACACCAAACAGACGGGACTCTTCAGCGACTTCGGCACCGTGGAGCCCGAGACCTTCACGTGGCAGCAGCGCGGCACCCCGGGTTCCGACGACGCCAACAAAATACTCTATACCACCACCGACATGAGCACCCTCGGCACCGTCACCGGGGCCATCAGCCTCACCCTCGACGGCGGCACGGTGGCGCAGAGCGTCTACGGCACAGGCAATGAGAGTCCGGCCCACGGCGGTGTGACCACCCTCGTCAAGGGCGGCACCGAGGTGGGCGGCGATGTCTTCGGCGGGGGCAACCTGGCGCAGACCACGGGCAACGCCCTGTTGACCGTGGAGAACGGCAAAGCCACCAACCTCTTCGGTGGCGGCAACGCAGCCGGCATCGACGGCGACGCCACCGTCAACATGGAGGGTGGACAGGTGCGCACGGCCATCTACGGCGGATGCAACAGCAGCGGCGCGGTGAGTGGCGTGGTCAACGTCAACGTCCTGGGTGGCACCCTCGGCACCGATGCCGACCACACCATCAACATACACGGCGGCGGCTACGGCCAAGCCACCTCGACGGGCAACGACGTGAACGTCAACATCGGTCAGGAGAGCAAGAGCGCCGCCTATCCCACCATCTGGGGCGACGTCTATGGCGGCTCGGCCAAGGGCAACGTCAACGCCTCGACCGCCAATACCACCACGGTGAACATCAACAACACGGTGCTCCACGGCAATGTCTTCGGCGGCGGCCTGGGCGAGAAGACCGCCAGTGGCCACTACGACGACGGCTCCTATGTCGTCACCGACAGCGTGCCCGCCCTGGTCCTCGGCAATTCGGTGGTCAACATTGGCACCTCCTCGCAGGAGAGCAACAACATACAGATCACCGGCAGCATCTTCGGTGGCAACAACTACTGTGGCTCGGCCCTGGGCTTCACCACGGTGCACATCTGGAAGACCGCACACACCGCTGCCAACACCGCTCCCTCGCAGAGCGGCAGTCCTGAGGTGGGCACCACCACGGCCCTGGCCACCCTGGGCACCGAGCCGGAAAACTTCGCCCTGCAAGCCGTCTACGGTGGCGGCAACCTGGCTCACTACAACCCCGCCAATACCCTCTATGGAGGCACCGCCGGCAAACGCGCTTTTGTCCATGTGCACGGCTGCGACAACACCGTCCGTTATCTCTATGGCGGCGGTAACGCCGCCAACACTCCGGCCGACAGCGTTATCATCGACGGCGGACGTTTCTACAAAATCTTCGGCGGCGGCAACGGCGAACGTGCCGACCTGCCCGGCGCCGACCTTACCGAGGGCAACGCCTATACGCTCGTCAAGGGCGGCGTCTACAACGCCGTTTTCGGTGGCTCCAACACCAAAGGTGTCATTGCCAAGGATATGAAGCTCAATATCGCTCCCGACGGCGGCTGCGGTCTCGAACTCATCGGCGACCTCTTCGGCGGTGGCAACCTCGCCCCCAGCAAGGGAGGCAACCTCACCATCGAGTGCGGCGACATCGTCCTCGGCAACGTCTACGGCGGTGCCAATGCAGCCTACGTCGACGGTGACGTCACCCTCACCCTCAAGGGTGGCAACAGCATAGACTACGTCTTCGGTGGCAGCAAGAGCGTGGCCGATCAAGACCATGTCGGCGGCTACGCCATCAACGGCAATGTCTCCCTCATCCTCCAGGGCGGCACCATCACCAATGCCTTCGGCGGCAGCGACACCAAGGGCAACATTAAGGGCATCATCAGCGTCCTGGTCGACGACGCCGAGGATGCGGGATGCCCGCTGAAGGTTGACAACGTCTACGGTGGTGGCAAGGATGCCGCCTACACGCCGCAAAACCCCTCAGTGGCGACACCTACGGTCGATGTGGCTAACGGCACGGTGAACAACGCCGTCTTTGGTGGCGGCTTGGGTGCCGACGCCAAAATCACGGCCAACCCGACAGTGAAAATTGGTGGCACCGGCGCAAAACATGCTGTTGTGGGTGGAACCAAGATTGCCGGAGGCACGGGCGAAGGCAACGTCTTCGGTGGCGGCTCCGAAGCCGACGTCCTCAAGAACGGCGACAACACAGGTAACACCAGCGTCACCCTCTCCGGCAACGCCGAAATCATGGGCAACGTCTACGGCGGCGGCAACAAGGCCGCCGTGGAAGGTAATACCGGAGTCAAAATGGAATGAGGAATGGTTTATTCTTGGTGAAGGCTGTCGTATAGCACTCGTGCTTTGGCGGGACCTATGGCGGCGGTGAGGTCTTCCAGGGTCTGGATCTGGATTTGCTTCACACTGCCGTATCGAAGCAGCAGCTCGTGGGCCGTCTTCTCTCCGATGCCGGGAATGTCGGTGAGGGCGGTGCGGAAGGTGCCCTTGGAACGTTTGTCTTTGTGGAAGGTGATGGCGAAGCGGTGCACCTCGTTCTGTATCTGCTCCAGCAGGTGGAACAGAGGGTCGGTGGGTTTGAGACCCACAACGGCGATCTCGCCCCGCTCGTCGAAACGCAGCAACTGGTTGGTGCGGTGGCGGTCGTCTTTGGCAAGGCCGGCGATGGGAATGGCGAGGTGGAGGTGGTCCACGATGACCTCGCGGGCCACATGCATCTGCCCCTCGCCGCCGTCGACGATGAGGAGGTCGGGGAGGGGGGCGTCTTCGTCCTTGAGGCGGGAGTAGCGACGCTCGATGATTTCGGCCATGGAGGCGTAGTCGTCGGGTCCCTCGACGGTCTTGATGTTGAATTTGCGGTAGAGGTTGCGGTTGGGTTTGCCGGCGGTGAAGTGGACCATGCCGGCGACGGGGTAGGCACCCTGGATGTTGGAGTTGTCGAAGCATTCTATCTCCATGGGCAGTGTGGGCAGGGCGAGGGCGCGCTGGATGCGCTCCAGCAGCTTGAGGGCCTGGGGGGCGGCGTCGCCCTGTGTGAGGGCGCGCTGGTGGCGGCACTGCTTCTGGTAGCTCTCAACGTTGCGCAGGGAGAGCTCCAGCAGCTTGCGGCGGTCGCCGCGCGGGTCGTAGTTCTGGCGCAGGTAGTCGGCGGGGATGTCGGGCACGGCGAAGGGAAGGATGATTTCCTGTGCGGTGCTCTGGGTCTGCTCGTGGAGGGCGGGGATGACGGTGGCGAGGATTTCGGTGTCGGTCTCGTCGAGCTGGCGTTTGACTTCGTTGCTGAGGGAGTAGATGATGGCGCCGTTCTTGATGCGGAGGAAGTTGATGTAGGCATAGGCGGGGTCGTCGCCGAGGATGGAGACGACGTCGACGTCGCGGACGTTGGTGTCGACCACCGTCGAGCGGCTCTGGTATTCGGCCAGCAGGTGTATCTTGCGCTTGAGGGCTTCGGCTTCTTCGAAGCGCAGCTCGTCGGCGAGGGCGTACATGCGATTCTTCATCTGCTCCTCGATCTCGCCGAAGTCGCCCTTCAGTATGCGGCGTATGTTCTCGATGGTGGCGTGGTATTCCTCTTTGCTTTGCAGGCCGGCGCAGGGGGCGCCGCAGAGGCCTATCTGGTGCTTGATGCAGGGGCGGTTGCCCATGGTGTTGCAGGTGCGGTACTGGAAGAGCTGGCGTATGATGTCCTGAAGCTCGCGCAGGATGCGGCCGTTGGGGTAGGGACCGAAGTATTGGCCGCGGAGGTTACGGCGGCGCGTGTAGAGCAGGCGCGGAAATTCCTCGTCGGTGATGCAGAGGTAGGGGTAGGTCTTGTCGTCCTTGAGCATCGAGTTGTAGCGCGGCTGGTAGCGCTTGATGAGGCTGTTCTCGAGGAGCAGGGCGTCGACCTCGGTGGCCACAACGGTGACGCGGATGTCGTAGATGTTGCGCACCAGCATCTTGATCTTCGGGCTCTTGTCGTCGTAGTGCGAGAAGTAGCTGCTGACGCGCCGCTGGAGGTTGCGGGCTTTGCCGACATAGATGACTTTTCCCGAGGCGTCGAGGTGCTGGTAGACACCAGGGTTTTCGGGAATGGTTTTAAGCCGCATGGCTATGCGGTCGATGTTTTTGTTGATGCTGGCGTCGATCATTTGTCCAGTATGGAGTAGTCGACCTCGGTGCGCTGCACGTTCAGGCGGAAACTCCGGACTCCCTCGAGGTCGTATTGGCTTGTGGCCTGGGCTATCTCCATGCGGTAGTCGCCTTTGGCGTTGAAGGTGAAGAAGGGGCGGATGTTCTGTGTGAGGGTGCGGAGGCCGTCGCGGTCGCGGCCAGGGGTGACGATGCCTTTCCAGCGGCCGTTCTCGACCATGTTGACGTAGGCGTAGAACATGCGGCGTTCGCCGTCGGGGCTGTAGAGGTTGACGGTTAGCGGAAGCTGGGGGTTGCGCATGAGGGCGGTGTCGACGACAAGCTCTAAATCGATACGGTAGAAGTCGTCGGCATTTGGGACCGAGAACTCGAACACTTCGGGGGTGAAGCGGTTCCAGGTGTTGTTGGCAAAGATGCGTGTGTCGTCGACGAGTGTGGGGTTGCTGCTGCAGGAGAGGAGGGTCAGGGCGAAAAGGAGGGGTAAAAGACGAAGGGTGGACATGGTATTTAATTTTTATGTTTTATAATGTGTTGCATGATTTGGACGGCGTTGGTGGCAGCGCCTTTGCGGATGTTGTCGGCTACGACCCAGAGGTTGAGGGTGCAGGGTTGCGAGGGGTCGCGGCGCAGACGGCCGACGAAGACTTCGTCGCGGTGGTGTGCGGTGATGGGCATGGGATAGAGGTTTCGGGAGGGGTCGTCGAGGAGGATGACGCCGGGGGTGTCGGCGATGAGGGTTCGCAGCTGGTCGAGGTCGTAGTCGCGTTTGAGTTCGACGTTGACAGATTCGCTGTGGCCACCGACGACAGGGACGCGGGCGACGGTGGCGGAGACGAGGATGGAGGGATCGTTGAAGATTTTCCTGGTTTCATCGACGAGTTTCTGTTCCTCGGTGGTGTAGCCAGAGGGCAGGAAGTCTCCTCCGTGAGGGAAGAGGTTGCGGTGGATCTGATAGGGGTAGGCTGGGGAGGAACAAGACTCTCCGCGTTCTTCGGCTTCGAGCTGTCGTACGGCTTTAAGGCCGGTGCCAGTGATGCTTTGGTAGGTGGAGACGACGATGCGCCGGATGCCGTATTCACGTTGTAGGGCTGATATGGCGAGAACCATCTGGATGGTGCTGCAGTTGGGGTTGGCGATGATGACGGCTCCGTTGGGGGATTGCCTGAGGGCGTTGAGGGCGGTGTCGATGTTGATTTCGGGCACGACGAGAGGTATCTGGGGGTCTTTGCGCCAGGCCGAGGAGTTGTCGATGACAGTGGTGCCGGCATTTACGAAGAGTGGCGCATACTGGCGCGAGGCGGATGCGCCGGCAGAGAAGATGGCGTAGTGTGGGTGGGCATCTATGGCCTCCTCGACGGAGACGACGGTGATTTGGCGGTCGGCGAAGGGTATGGTTTTGCCGACGGATTTGGGCGAGGCGGCAGCAATGATTTCGTGGTTGGCAAAACCGCGTTCGGCAAGGACGGTGAGCATTTCGCGGCCTACGAGGCCTGTGGCCCCGACAACGGCTATTTTCATTTTGTTTGTATTCTGCATGGTAGGTCAGATTGTCTATTATCAATTAAAGTGCAAAAATACGATTTTTTGTTGATTTGATCAAAAAAAGTGTTTTATCAAATGCCGTGTTTGTTGAGAGCGGCGTGGAAGGCGTTGGCGTTGCGTTGGTGCTCGGCGAGTGTGGAGGCGAAGCGGTGGGTGCCGTCCATTTTGTCGCTGGCGCAGAAGTAGATATAGTTGGTTTCTGGGGCGTTGAGGACGGCTTTGATGGTGGCTTTGGAGGGGAGGCAGATGGGTGCCGGGGGGAGGCCGGTGTGGAGGTAGGTGTTGAAGGGGCTCTCGGTGGCGAGGTGTTTGTGGAGGATGCGGCGGAGGGTGAAGTCGCCGACGGCGTATTTGACGGTGGGGTCGGCCTGGAGGGGCATGCCGTGCTGGAGGCGGTTGAGGTAGACGCTGGCTATGAGGGGTTTTTCGGCGTTGTTGTTGGTTTCTTCCTCGACGATGGAGGCGAGCACGACGATGTCGTGAGTGGATAGTGGCTCATCTGTCTGCTGCCAGAAGGCAGCAGATTCCTTCTCCATGCGCTGCATGAATTGCTCGGGGGTGACGGTCCAGTAGAATTCGTAGGTGTCCTGGAGGACGAGGTGGAAGCTGTCGAGGGGGATGTGGAAGTCGTTGTGCATCAACTTGGTGTTTAGGTATTCGTTGAGCTGCTGTGGGGTGCGGAATTTGCCGATGGTGAGGCGTAGGGGGTCCTGCTGGCCATTGCGGAGTTTGCGCACAAAGGCGTGCATTTTCATATTGCGCGGCACGAGATAGCTGCCAGGGCGCACGTGCTTGGTGAGGCCGACTGCTCTGGCTTCGAGGTCGAAGACGATGGCCGCCGGAGTCTTGCGGATTACCACTTCGTGCGCGTCGAGCGTGTCGCGCAGGTCGTCGTAGGTGCAGCCCTGCGGGATGTTGATGCGCACGGGCTCGGTGTCCCAGTTGGCGGTATGGTAGGGGCCGAGGAAGAGCAAGATGGCGAGCAGGAACGCCAGGGCGCCGCCGACGGCAAGTGTGATAAGGATTGTTTTTTTCATAGGATGAGTTGCATGCGTATTGAGTCGATGTATCGGTCGCCCACGAGGAGCCAGTCGCGGAAGTGGCCGCACTCGGTGTATCCGGCTTTGGCAAAGAGGGCCAGCGAGGCGGCGTTGGTGGCGGCGATGTCGGCGTAGAGGGTGTGGATTGTTTGATTGCTTGATTGTTTGATTGTTTGAGTGGAGTAGAGGTTTTCGAGGGCGTGGAGCATGGCGAGGGCGTGGCCCTGGCGGCGGTGCTCGGAGGAAACCATGATGCCCACGGCGCAGCGGCGGTTGAGGGGGTCGTAGCTGTAGAGGTCAATGCAGCCTACAATGAGTGATGAGTGATGAGTGATGAGTGAGGCGTACAGCCTCAGGGAGCCGCTGGAGAGCGAGGCCCCTTCTTCGGCCATCAGCGTTATTGCAGGCTGGCAGCCTGCGTCCCATTGTTGCAGGCGGATTCCCTCTCCTGCGGGAGAGGGGGCAGGGGTGAGGCCGGTTAACTGATCTTCCCCCATAGTATCTTGTTTTTGGAGTTCTGTATGTGTTGCATCAGCAGGGGGTGTGCAGCGAGGGCGGGGTCGGCGGCAAGGAGGTCGCGCACGGCGTTGCGCGTGGCGCTGACGAGGGGTTCGTCGTCGACGATGGAGGCCAGGCGGAGGTCGAGGGCGCCGCTCTGCTGCAGGCCCTGTATGTCGCCGGGGCCGCGCAGGCGGAGGTCGGCTTCGGCTATCTGGAAGCCGTCGGTGGTGCTGCACATGGTGCGTATACGCTCCTGCGAGGTGTAGGAGAGGTCGTCCTTGGTCATGAGGATGCAGTAGGCCTGGTCGGCGCCGCGGCCCACGCGTCCGCGCAGCTGGTGCAGCTGGCTGAGGCCGAAGCGTTCGGCGTTTTCGATGACCATGACGGAGGCGTTGGGCACGTCGACGCCCACCTCTATCACCGTGGTGGCCACCATGATGTGGGTGAGGCCGCGTTTGAAGCGGTCCATCTCGAAGGCTTTCTCCTCGGCGGTGAGGCGTCCGTGGACCATGGAGGTCTGGTACTGCGGCCGGGGGAAGTAGCTCTGCACCATCTCGAGGCCGTCCTGTAGGTTCTTGAGGTCCATCTTCTCGCTTTCCTCGATGAGGGGGTAGACGATGTAGACCTGGCGGCCGGCGTCGATCTGCTGCTTGAGGAAGGAGAAGACGAGGGGGCGGTTGCGCTCGAGGCGATGGTAGGTGCGCACGGGGTGGCGGCCCGGGGGCAGCTCGTCGATGACGGAGCAGTCGAGGTCGCCGTAGAGGGTCATGGCGAGGGTGCGCGGTATGGGGGTGGCGGTCATGACGAGGATGTGGGGCGGCACGGCGGATTTCTGCCAGAGTTTGCTGCGCTGCTCGACGCCGAAGCGGTGCTGTTCGTCGATGACCACGAGACCGAGGTCGCGGAAGGCGACGTTGTCCTCGATGAGGGCGTGGGTGCCTATGAGGAGGTCTATCTCGCCGTCGGCGAGTTGCTGTTTGAGTTTCTTCTTGGCGGCGGGGCGCAGGGAGCCCGTGAGGAGCTGCACGTTGACGCCGAGGCCGTCGAGCATGCGCTGGAAGGTGAGGAAGTGCTGAGTGGCGAGGATTTCGGTGGGTGCCATGAGGCAGGCCTGGCTGCCGTTGTCGACGGCCAAGAGCATGCACATCAGGGCCACGAGGGTCTTGCCGCTGCCCACGTCGCCCTGCACGAGGCGGTTCATCTGGCGTCCGGTGCGCATGTCCTCGCGGATCTCGCGTATGACGCGTTTCTGGGCCCCGGTGAGGGGGAAGGGTATCTGGAGGTAGAAGTTGTTGAAATGGTCGCCCACATGGGCGAAGACGCGCCCCTGCGAGCGCGAGGTGCGCTGCTGGTGGGCGTACTGGTAGTCAAGCTGGAGGAAGAAGAGTTCCTCGAACTTCAGCCGCAGGCGGGCTTGGTCGAGCTGCTGGCGACTGTCGGGGTAGTGGATGGCAAGCGTGGCCTCGCGGCGAGGGATGAGGTGGAAGTGGTGGAGGATGTCGTCGGGGAGGTTCTCGGGGATGAGTTGGTCGCCTGATTGCCCGATGATATGGATGAGGGTCTCGGTGATGCGGGCCAGGGCGCGGGTGCCAAGGCCGTTCTGCTTCATCTTGTCGGTGGTGTGGTAGACGGGCATCAAGGGGTGGCGGGCGCCGTCGTCGATGGAGGTGTAGGGCTCGATGTCGGGATGGGATATCTGCCAGATATTGTTGAAGATGGTGGGTTTGCCCATGACGAGGTATTCGACGTTGGGTTTGAGGCGTTCACGTACCCATTTGGTGCCGGCGAACCAGACGAGCTGGAAGTAACCGGTGCCGTCGAAGAGGTCGACAGTGAGACGTTCGCGGTATTTGCCGGTGGCAACGGTCTGCATGTTGGACAGTTTGCCTTTGATGACCACGAAGGCGTCGTCCTCTTTGACGTCGGCGATGGCGGAAACGACAGACCGGTCGACATAGCGGAATGGCAGGTAGTCCAGCATGTCGGCATAGGTGTGGATGCCGACTTCGGAGGCCAGCACTTTGGCCCGCGACGGGCCTACGCCCTTGAGGTATGCTATGTCGTCGTAGAGGGTCATCTTTGGGAAGTTATGAGTTAGGAGTTAAGAGTTATGGGTTAGTTTTTCGCGTTCGAGGGTAGAGGAGATGTTGATGTGGTCGGGGTCGGCCATGACGAGAAGGGTCTCGATGGAGGGGTCCTGCAACCGGTTGACGGCGGCGATTGTCTGCTCGTATTCAAAATCCTTGGCGGTGCGTATGCCTCGGATGATGACCTTGGCGCCCAGGCGGTGGCAGAGGTCGATGGTCATACCGGAGTAGGAGGTCACTTCGACGTTCTCGCAGTCGGCCAGTTTCTTTCGTATCAGCTCCATGCGTTCCTCGACGGAGAACATATAGTGTTTCTCGCTGTTTATGCCGACGGCGACCACGATTTTGTCAAACAATGGAGTTATACGTCTGAGGATGGCTTCGTGGCCGGCGGTGAAGGGGTCGAAGGAACCGGGGAAAAGAGCTAAAACTGCCATATCAGACGGAAGGTTAGAGAGTTGTTGTAACAATCGTTGTCCCATTCCTTTCGGCTTTCGCCGTTGGGTTTTATCTCGGTGAAGGTCCAGTCTCGCTTGATGGCGATAAGCGAATAGTGCCATCGAATATTGAATATGAGGCCTCTCCACACTTTGAACCGAATGTCGGCAACGGCGGTGAGGTCGTTGTTGAGGAAGGACATGTCGTTGGTGTCGGGGAAGAAATAGTTAGGGTTGTAGCGCATCACGTTGTGAGGCTGTTGCACCAGGCGGCTGTAGCATACGCCGAGTCCGATGAGCATACCGCCCCAGGGGTCGCGATAGTGGACCATGAGGGGTATGTCGACATAGTCGAGCCTGAGAGAGATGCTGTACGGGTCGCCGGTGCCGTTGTAGGAGCCACGCTGGGTGAAGGCCGCCTCGATGCTGAGGTTCCAGGTCTCGTGGCGGTCGAAACCGAAAATGGCTCCGACACCTGCGGTGGCTCCCCATTTGCTGAAGCTTTTCAGCTCGTCGCCTTCAATCTGGGACATCGTGGCCCCCGCCGAAACAAATCCGTGGATGCGCTGTGCCGCGAGGGGGAGGGTAGTGGTCAGTATCAAGATGAGCAAAAGGGTCTTTTTCATATTCTTATAGGTTGTTTAGGTTGTGTATCAAAATAGCTGCATCGGTGGTGGTCTTGTAGTGGCGCATATAGCGCAGCATCATGCGCTCCTGCACTTCGGTCGAGGCGTTGGGTATCATGTCCGAGGGGGAAAAGACACCTTTTCTGCCACGGTAGCCCACCCAGCTCCATCCGCCGCCCAACACTCGCAGGCAGTCGGCAAAGTATTGTTTCTTCCTCTGTTGGAACCAGAAAAGTATGGGCGACAACAGTAGTAGCAGCAACGTGCTGGCCAGGTCGAAAAGACGTTTGTTGCGTCGACTGCTGTCGGTGCTGATTGTCTCCAGTTCGTCCAGGAACAGTCCTTCGCGCGACAGGATACTGTTGCTGCCAATCACGTAGTCGCTGTTTTTCGGCGCTATCTGGTATTCGACGCCCTTGGTGCGCAGGGCGGCCATCAGGCCTATGATTTCTTTCAGTTCGATATCCGCTCCGCAGAAGACCACCTCTTCCACTTTCTCAATCCTGATGAGGTCTTGCAGGTGATGTGCCTCGCAGGGGCTCTCGGTGATTACCATGTCGGCGTTCACGCCCATTTCGGCATAGAGGAGCTTCACTTTGTGCGTCTCCGCCTCGCTGCCCACCACCAGTACGCTCCCGCGCCTGCGTGCGTTACGCGCGTATCCTTTCATTCCCGCAGCGCTCAGCGTCAAACGTATCAGCAGGTTGCTCGCCAGGGTCCACACCCCACCTGCCACCAGCAGCATGCGCGAGTAGCGTTGCCCCTCGTCCAGCAGGGAGTAGAACGACAGCAGCAACAGCAATCCCACGCCCATGCCTTTCACTATCTTCCATGGGTGCACAGGTTTGTCGTAGCCTCCGGCAAGCCAGCTGCCGCACATCAGTATCAGCACGTAGAGAGGCATCACCAAGTATGTGTACTCCGGTGGATAGTAGTCCACGTTGTTGGCCCACAGCTCTGCCCACAGCCTTTTGATGACCAGGAACCCGCCATAGGCCACTCCGAAATCCAGCAGTGGTATGGCCAGCCTGCTGCCGATGCGCTTGGCCCAGGCCAGTGTGGCCCGCAGCCATATCGCCATCCTCAGCAGGGCATTGAACAGTCGTGCATTGCTGCCGGAGAAGTAGCGCTTGACGAAAATCGACATCGCGTTGTAGAACGTGTAGACGTAGTTCATCGACCCTCGCTTGGTGCTCTCGCCCTTGTAGTGGATGATGTGTGTCTCGGGGAAATAATAGTTCTTGAACTCCGCCAGGCGTATACGCCACGAGTAGTCTATGTCCTCGCCGTACATGAAGTAGCTTTCGTCCAGGCCGCCGATCTTGTCGTAGGCCTCGCGGCTGATCATCAGGAATGCGCCCGGCATAATCTCAATCTCGTTCACTTCGTCCTCCGGCAGGTGCCCCATGTAGTAGGCTGCGATGCGGCGGGAGTGGGGGAAGAGTTTGATCAGCCCCGAGATTTTGTAGAACGAGGCTTCCGGTGACGGGAATCCGCGTTTGCTCTCTTTGAGGAATTTGCCGTCGCCGTCCACCATCTTCACCGTCAGGCCGCCTGCATCGGGGTGTTCGTGCATGAAGTCCACACATTTCACAAAGGTGTCGTTCTCCACCACCGTATCGGGGTTGAGCAGCAGCAGGCACTCGCCCGTGCTTCGGACGAGCGCCTGGTTGTTGGCTTTGGCGAAGCCGACGTTCTCTTTGTTCTCAATCACGTGGACTGCGGGGTACTCCTCGCGCACCATCTCCACGCTCCCGTCCACAGAGTCGTTGTCCACCACCCATACCTCCAGCTCCAGCCTGCTGCCGTCCTTCAGTGTGCGGTCGCTCCCGAACACCGACGACAGGCACTGCCGCAGGAAGTACTTCACATTGTAGTTGACGATGACGACGGATAGGATCATTCCTTATTTCTTCTTTTTCCGCTTGCCGGCATTCTCGATGATGGCCACGGCCTCTTCGAGGGTCAGTTTCAGCGGGTCTACGTCTTTGGTCAAACGGAAGTTCTCGCCCTTGTAGGTCAGGTAGGGGCCGAAGCGGCCGATGTTGCTCATCACGGCTTCGCCGTCCTTCTGTCCGATTTCGTGCGGATAGAGCTTCTTCAGCTCCTCCTTCTTCTCTTCGGCTTCGCGTTTCGTCTTGATGATTTCTATGCAGCGCTCCAGAGTCACGTCGTACGGGTCGTCGTTCTTGCCCAGCGAGTAGAACTTGCTGTTGTGGCGTACGTAGGGGCCGAACTTGCCGATGCTCACCGTCACCTCCTTGTCCTCGAACTCGCCCAGCGTGCGCGGCAGCGCGAACAGGCCCAGGGCCTCCTCCAGCGTGATGGTCTCGATGCTCTGGCCGCGTTTCATGCTGGCAAACATCGGCTTCTCGTCCGTGTTGGTTTCGCCGATCTGCACCAAGGTGCCGTAGCGGCCAATCTTGGCGTAGACATTCTTGCCGCTCTTGGGGTCCACGCCCAGCAGGCGGCTGCCTGTCGTGCGCTGGCTGTTCTGTTGGGTCTGACGGATATTCTTGTGGAACGGTACATAGAAGCGGTCGATCACCTTGCGCCATTCCTTCTTGCCGGCGGCAATGTCGTCGAAGTCTTTCTCCACCGTGGCGGTGAAGTTGTAGTCCATAATGTTGTCGAAGTGCTCCATCAGGAAGTCGTTCACCACGCATCCGATGTCTGTCGGGAACAGCTTGCCTTTCTCGGCATAGCCTTTCTCCTTTTTCTCCACGCGTTTCACCTGGTCGCCCTTCAGGGTGAGCACCACGCAATTCCTCTCTTCGCCCTCGCGGTCTTCTTTCATGATGTATTCGCGCTTCAGGATGGTGCTGATGGTCGGGGCGTAGGTCGACGGACGGCCGATGCCCAGATCCTCGAGTTTTTTCACAAGGCTTGCCTCCGTGTAGCGTGGCGGGTGCTGAGTGTAGTGCTCCTCGGCCTCGCAGCTTTCCATGCTCAGCAGCGTTCCTTCCGGCAGGCGCGGCAGCATTTTCTCGCCGCCCGTCGGCTCGTCGTCGTCGGTGCTTTCCATGTACACCTTCAGGAAGCCGTCGAACTTCACCTGCTCGCCCGAGCATTGGAAGTACAGTTTCTCGCCCTGGATGCTGATTTCCATTTCTGTCTTTTCTATCTCGGCATCTGCCATCTGGCTTGCCACCGTGCGTTTCCATATCAGCTCGTAGAGTCTGCGCTGGGCGCTCTCGGCGTTGATGCTCTGTGCCGTCATGTCGGTCGGGCGGATGGCCTCGTGGGCCTCCTGGGCACCCTTGGTCTTGGTCTGGTAGCGGCGTGTCTTCACATATTCGGCGCCGTATTGGCTTTCAATCTCCTTTTTGGCCATGCTCAGTGCCAGCTCGCTCAGGTTGACGCTGTCGGTACGCATGTAGGTGATGTATCCGCTCTCGTACAGCTGCTGTGCCACCTGCATGGTGCGTGCCACACTGAAGCCCAGCTTGCGGCTTGCCTCCTGCTGCAGGGTGCTCGTGGTGAACGGCGGTGCCGGGGTGCGGTGTGCCGGCTTGGTTTCTATCTTGCTCACCTTGAAGTTGGCGCCGGCCACGCTCTCGAGGAATGTCTGGGCCTCGGTCTCGGTCTCGAAGTGGCGGTTCAGCTCCGCCGCCAGCGTCTTGGTGCTGTCTACCGGGCGGAACTGTGCCAGCACGCGGAAGTAGGGCTTGCTTTCGAAGGCTTTGATTTCGTTCTCGCGCTCCACGATCAGCCTCACCGCCACGCTCTGCACGCGGCCTGCGCTCAGCGCCGGTTTGATTTTGCTCCACAGGATGGGGCTGATTTCGTAGCCCACGAGGCGGTCCAGCACGCGGCGGGCCTGCTGTGCGTTCACCAGGTTCATGTCGATGCCGCGGGGGTTCTCGATGGCGTGCAGGATGGCCGTCTTCGTGATTTCGTTGAACACGATGCGCTGCGTTGTCTCAGGATTCAGCTTCAGCGTCTCCTGCAGGTGCCACGCGATGGCTTCTCCCTCGCGGTCCTCATCGGATGCCAGCCACACCTTGTCGGCGCTCTTCACGGCTTTCTGCAGCTCGCTCACCAGGCTCCGTTTGTCGTCGCTCACCTGATACTGCGGCTCGTAATCGTTCTCCACGTCGATGCTCATCTCTTTCTTCGCCAAGTCGCGGATGTGTCCGTAGCTCGACTTCACCGTGTAGTCCTTGCCGAGAAACTTCTCGATCGTCTTCGCCTTCGCAGGCGACTCAACAATTACTAAATTCTTCATAACTATATATTTTTATTTTTTTTCTTTCCCGTTTTAAATTCAGAAAACACAATCAAAACGTAAATATATATAATTTATTGTACGCGCACTAAAAAAAACTTTCCATTGTCACCCACCCGAGACCCACCCGAGAGGTGTCTGATACGGCATATCTTATATTGTTTTTATATTGTTTACATATTGTTCGCATATTGTTCTTATATCCACAATATAGGAACAATATAAGAACA
>OCVV012836215.1_pt1 | contig 15309 bp, 13 predicted proteins | sample 1539721 | NCBI WGS metagenome assembly OCVV01 (sample SAMN02144230, study PRJEB22623) | gut metagenome | biome: sheep rumen | host: Ovis aries | place: New Zealand
GGTTATTGATGCCAACCCTAAGTTCCATAAACTTTATCAAATGTATAAATTAGTCGCTTGATGAATGAATATTCACTTGCGAAAGTTCAGACATTAATAAATATAGAACAACTAACAAAACAAGGAAATATGAATAAGAAAATCATCACCACCCTCCTGCTTGCGCTTGTCGCAATAACAGGACAGGGACAAGTGAAATGCCACATTGAAGGCAAGTTCATGAACGACAAATGGGGCGATGAGGTTGTCATCTGCAAGATGGGGACAGACCTGCGCGTCAATGATGCACCAGAATGGCACCACAAGGCCGTGAATGGTCGCTTCGAGTGCGACATTGAAACGGATGTTCCTGAAATGTACGAGGTCATACCCTATAAACAGTATGTAGAGACCGCAAGTTATTATTATGGATGGTTCCTTGTGGAGAACGGAACGGTAAGGATAGAAATCTACGGCGACAAGTCTCCAAAGATAGAGAGCACCGGCGACGAAGGCCGATTGCATCAAGCGATGGATAGCGTTGCAGGTGTTCGTTTCCGTAACGAAATGGAGAGGATAAACCGCGAGTTGGAAGAACACAAAGAAAAATACTTCAAGCCCGAATTTCTGTCACTCATGCAGATAGCGGAGAATCTTGACAGAGAGAGTCTGCCCAAGGCATACGTTGACAGCATAGAGCATGTAATGGACTACTATTATGACAACGAACGCGAGAGTTACACAGATGAAGGTTGGCAGTTGTTCCAGCGTGCCAATAGTTTAGATAGTCTCACCTATCCGTTCCAGTCAGAATACTATGCCGAACATCCCATGCTGTGGGCTTATTACCACGTGTTGCAGTCTATTGAAATGCTCAAATTTGCAAACGTATACCACAATTTCGATGCCACTCCCCATGAGCAAATGGTGGCTCTCTACGAATCAAAACTACACAATTTGTACAAGGGTCATCCCATTCACGAGCAGATTACCACAGCCCTGACTGCCCTTCGCTTTCAGCCTGGCAAGCCCTACATTGACTACGATGTTCGCAACACCGATGGTCAAATCGTTCCCATCTCTTCGCTCATCCGTGGCAAGGTGGCTCTCATCGACCTTTGGGCATCGTGGTGCGGTCCCTGCCGTCGCCATAGCAAGACCATGATTCCCGTTTATGAGAAGTACAAAGACAAGGGCTTTACAGTCGTAGCCATAGCCCGTGAACGCAAGCGAGAAGACATGGAAAATGCAGCACGAAAGGATGGTTATCCTTGGCAGAGTCTGTTAGAACTAAACGACGAGAACGATGTGTGGCGCAAAAACGGAGCCGGCAATGGCGGAGGTGCCATGTTCCTCATCGACCGTGACGGCACCATTCTCTCCACCTCCACGGATGCAGAAGAACTGGAGCCGCTCATCAAGAAAGCACTGAATATTGAATAGAACAAATGAATAAGAAAACCATCATCACCATCCTGCTTGTGCTTGTCACGCTGACAGGATGGGCAAAGGAGAAAGCAATAGTGTGGGAGCAGCCCACCACAGAGTATGGAACCAGTTATAGCGATGGATTCTTCAACCTTGCCCTCGATGTGACGAAGGTGGAGTTGAAGGAGACGGAGACGGTGGTATATATCACGGCTATGCAGCGTTCGGACTATCCCGACTTCAGTTTTCAGTTTGTAGGAGACACCTATCTGAAGGTGGGCGAGACACGCTACTCTCTCACCTCTGCCGACGGCATCGAACTGAACAAGTTTGTGCAGACGAACAAAGACGGCAAGCGCGACATGGCGTTCCACTTCCAGCCGTTGCCGCAGGACACAAAGTCTTTCGACTTCATTGAGGGTGATGGCGACCGTGCTTTCCAAATCAAGGGCATCAAGCCTGTGGAAGAACGCTGGAAGCAACTGCTGCCTTCCTACTGGCGCGATGACCAGACTGGCAACTGGGAACTGGCACTCTTGGAAGATTGTGCCATCTACCAATGCAAGTTCTGGAGTTACGACCAGCGTGACGTGAACCCTCAAACGGGCGAGGCAACCCTCGTGATGCGCAACGGCAACGACGAGTTGAAGGTCACGGTGGGCAAGGACAAGAAGGGCAAGCGCACCATGCAGATAGGCCAGCAGAAGGTGACCTATTCCATGATTACCAGCCGCTTCCTGCCCGACTACCCCACCCAAGACACACGCACCGACTTTGCCGATACTGGCTACAAGACAGACACCGTGACGGTGGTGGGCTGGCTCAAGGATATGCCCGAGGAGTACAAGCAGATGAAGACCTTCGAACTGGGGTACACCGACTTCCTTACAGACGACCAGACATCTGCCCATGCCGACTTGGACTCGTTGGGACGCTTCACCGTGAAGATTCCTGTGCTGAACAGCACCGAGTTCCGCTGCGACTGGCGACGTTGCTTCATCCGCACCATGCTGGAGGCGGGAAAGACTTACTTCATGCTCTACGACTTCAAGGAGGGTCGCCGCTACTTCATGGGGGACGATGCACGTTTGCAGAACGAAATCCTCAAGTATCCGCTTGATTGGGAATCTATCCGCTTGTATCAAGGCAGGGAAGGAGCAGGCGAAGGCGACGAAGCATTGTTCACGCCCTACATCGCATCGGTTGACAGCCTCATCAAAGCACAGGATGCCAACACCGACTCACTCTGCAAGGCACACCCGACACTCTCCACCCGTTACTATCTATACAGAAAAGGCAACACCCTCGCGCAACAGGCAAGGGACTTCGGGCAGTCACGTTTCAGAGCCAAAGGCTTCAACCTACCCGACAATGCCCGACAATATGCCCACGACACGTTTTGGACAAAACTACAGAAGCCCTACACCCTGCACAGCGAACTCAGCACGTTCCTGCGCGACTATCTGGACGATGCCATTGGCACGCCTTCCGTTACATTCAAATGGAATTCACAAGACCTTATCACAGAATTTGCCTCCGACGATGAGGAACTGGCCATAGCAAACCGCTGGAAGAACTGGATTGCAGAGGCGCAGGCGGAAGTGGAAGCAGCATCCACCCCAGAGGAGAAACAGCGCATTGCTGAAAAACTCAATACCGACAACGCTGATATGATTGAAAAGGTGAACACAATACTCAACAGCCCGAAGGCTCATAAGTATGTTGCCAGTCAGATGTTCATCCTTCAAGCAAGAGATGCCCTGCATGCGCTCGATTCCATCGGTGCAAACTCTTTCATCAAAGACCTCTGGCTTTCCCGAATGGCTTACAACGAGATAGAACATAGGCGGACATCATTACAACCAGCAGCCTTGGACACGCTGAGGAAATTGGTGAACTGTCCAGCCTTCCTTGAAAGAGTGGAGCAGCAAAACAACCACTATCTTGCCATCGAGAACCGCGAGTTTGACAAACTGGTGCTGAAGTCGTCCGACAACCTCGCAGACCTGAGCGAAGGCGAGGCATTGCTGAAGAAACTTGTAGAGCCTTACAAGGGCAAGTTCGTCCTGCTCGACATCTGGGGCACATGGTGCGCTCCCTGCAAGGAAGCCCTCTCCCACTCCACCGAGGAGTATGCCCGACTGAAAGACTATGACATTGAGTTTCTCTATTTGGCCAACAGGAGTCCTCAAGAATCTTGGGAGAACGTCATCAAGGAATATAATGTGAGTGGCCCCAACGTAGCCCACTACAACCTGCCCGAAGAGCAGCAATCAGCCATCGAGCGTCACCTTGACGTTCACAGTTTCCCCACCTACAAACTCTTCAACCGTGAAGGCCATCTGCTGGACCTGGAAATAGATGCCCGCAACCTTGACGAACTGGCACGTCTGTTAGAGCAGATGGAATAAACCCTACTGACATAAAAGAAGAACCACCCGAACGGTTCTTCCACACCTCCCAAACCGACGTCCCCGATGTCGGTCAACCGATGTCCCCGATGTCGGTTGACCGATGTCCCCGATGTCGGTTGACCGATGTCGGGGACGTCGGTTTAGAGGCAGTGGAAGCACCTCATCAGAGACTTTGCCACGAAGCCATCGGAGGCAATGCCGTAAAACCACACAGGGCAATGAGTTTATCGGCGGAAAATTTGGCGAATAAGAGGATTAGTCGTACCTTTGCAACCAACAAAACAAATGTGTTTATGCAGTACAGATACAGCGGACGGTCGGGGGTGCAACTCCCGGTGCTGAGCCTGGGGCTTTGGCACAATTTTGGCAGTGTGGATGACTTTTCGGTGGCCACACAGATGGTGGTGAGGGCGTTCGACAGGGGCATCTGCCACTTCGACTTGGCGAACAACTATGGGCCTGTGCCGGGGTCGGCTGAGACGAACTTCGGCAGGATTCTGAAGAATGAGTTGGCAAGCCACAGGGATGAGATGTTCATCTCGTCGAAGGCGGGGCATGAGATGTGGCCGGGGGTGTATGGAGGCAACAGCAGCAGGAAGAACCTGATTGCTTCGTGCGACCAGAGCCTGAGGCGGACGGGGCTGGAGTATTTTGACATCTTCTACAGCCACCGCTACGACGGGGTGACTCCTGTGGAGGAGACGATGGGTGCGCTCATCGACTTGGTGCGGCAGGGGAAGGCTCTGTATGTGGGCATTTCGAAGTATCCGCCCGAGTTGCAGCAACGGTGCTACGACATCTTGAAGGAGGCGCATGTGCCGTGTCTGCTGAGCCAGTATCGCTGCTCGATGCTGGACCCGAAGGCAAAGATGGGCAACTTCCAGATTGCAGCCGACAATGGGAGCGGCATCATCTGTTTTTCGCCGCTGGCGCAGGGTTTGCTGACGGGCAAGTATAACAATGGCATTCCCGAGGGAAGCCGTGCCGCCAAGAGCACGGGGTTCTTGCAGCAGAGTCAGGTGACGCCCGAACGGGTGGAGGCAGTGAAGAAACTGGCCGTCATTGCTGAGGAGAGGGGTCAGAGCATTGCGCAGATGGCTCTGGCTTGGGTGCTGGCAGATGAGAGGGTGACTTCGTGCATCATCGGCACATCGTCGGTGGCTCAGTTGGAGAATAACCTGGCCACGCTGGACAACCTCTCTTTCGGCGAGGAGGAGTTGCGGCGCATCGGGGGCATTATCAACGACGAAGATTTGTGGTTCTGACATGAGGAGGTGTGTTTTGCTTTTGCTGCTGCTCTGTCTGGGCTTCTCTGCCTGCGGCGATGGGGTCACGAGTATGTTTTCCAACCGCGAGTATGTGTTCTGCTACTTCGACAAGTTGCAATACAGCGAACTGAACCATGTGATGGGTAATCTGGGGCATTATGCCAGTGTGAGGAAACACGTGGTGAATGGTGTCACGAAAATCACCATGACCTGCTCGGTCAGTTCCACCGACTACAACTTTGATGCCCTGAGCAAAAACTTTGGCTTCGGGCTGGGGGGCCTCATCATTGGCACTAACAATGCTGGCGAACCTCGCTGCTACGACTTGGCCTGCCCTATCTGCGACCGTGCTGACCGACGACTCTCGCTGACCGACGATGGCTATGCCAAGTGCGGCAGATGTGGTGTCACGTTCCGACTGGAGGATGGTGTCATCTACGAGGTGCCGTCTGATGCCCAACTGCCCACCCGACGCGGCCTCTACCGCTATCAGATTGACTATAACGGACAGATTGTCAATCCCCACAACTAAGAGGAACTGAAGAATTGGAAACAACTCCATCGCTGAAAGAAAAGACGGCTCGCGGCTTCTTCTGGGGAGCCTTGAACAATGGGGCCATGCAGGTGCTGAACGCTGTGTTCGGCATCGTGCTGGCTCGTAAACTGGGGCAGGCGGACTATGGACTCATCGGCATGCTCACGGTCTTTTCGTGGATAGCCATCTCGCTGCAAGACAGTGGTTTTGTCACCGCCCTGACCAACAAGCGCGATGCCACTCGCCACGACTACAATGCGGTCTTCTGGTTCAACATCACGGTGAGCCTCCTGCTCTACACGCTCCTCTTCTTCTGCGCTCCGCTCATCGCTGAGTTCTACCAAGAACCTATCCTCACGCCTCTCTCCCGCTACTACTTCCTCAGTTTCTTCATCGCTTCCTTCAACATTGTGCCACGCGCCATCCTCTTCCGCCAGATTCGGCAGAAGGAACTCGCCATCATGACTTTCGTGGCCTTGCTCGTTTCGGGCATCGTGGGCATCGTCATGGCCTACAACGACATGGCCTACTGGGGCCTCGCCACCCAGACCATCACCTACAACCTTCTGGTCACCCTGCTCAGTTGGGTGTTTGCAGCAAAAGCCCCCCTCTCATCCCCCCAAGGGGGGAGGATGCCATCCGGCGAGGTTTCTGATGGCGAGGTTTCTGACGACAAACGCCCCGCATGGCTCCTCCCCCCTTGGGGGGACAAGAGGGGGGCTTCAGCCTTCTTCGCTCCCATTCGGGAAATGTTCGGTTTCTCTTCCAAGATGCTTCTCACCAACATCTTCATCCACATCAACAACAACATCTTCTCCCTCGTGCTGGGCAAACTCTACACGAAGGTGGAAGTGGGCATCTACACTCAGGCCAACAAGTGGAACACGATGGGTGCCTCGACCATCACGGGCATGGTGCAGGGTGTGGCACAGCCAGCCTTCGTCGAGGTGGGCGACGACATCGAGCGTCTGCGCCGGGTCTTCTCCAAGATGCTGCGCTTCACCTCCTTCGTCTCCTTCCCCGTCATGTTCGGCCTCGCCCTCGTCGCCCCCGAGTTCATCGTGACGTTGATTAAAGAGAAGTGGCTCTCCTCTGCCCACCTCATGCAATACCTCTGCATCGGCGGTGCTTTCCTCCCCATTGCCACGCTCTACTACAACCTCATCATCTCACGCGGCAAGTCCGATGTCTATATGTGGAACATCATCGCCCAAGGCTGCGCCATCCTCGGCAGCATCATTTTAGTTGACAGTTTACAGTTGACAATTGAAAGTTTTGCAAACCGTATTCTTGACCAATTATCAACTATCTTTCCTCAACTGTCAACTGTCAACTGCCAACTGTCAACTGTCAACCTGATGGTCCTTGCCTACGTCGCCATCGTCATCCTCTGGACAGGCATCTGGCATCGCTTCCTCTATCAGGAAATCCGCTACCCCTTCCTCTCTGCCCTGAAGGACATGCTCCCCTTCCTCCTCACCGCCGCCACCGCCGTCGGGGTGACCTATTTTGCCACGTGCTGGATAGACAATCCCCCACTCTTGCTCGTCTGCCGCATCCTTCTGGTCGCCACCCTCTACCTCGGCCTCCTCTGGCTCTTCGGTGCCAAGATTCTCCGCGAGTGCATCGGCTTCCTGCTCAAGAGAAAGGCGCATTAGCCCACCCCTCCTCACCCTTTTTCACAAAAAACAACACGAAAATGTTTTGTTTCTCACTGATTTGATGTATCTTTGCCCTTAGATTCTTAAATGATACGCTCATGAGAGCAGACTTTTAACGGCAAAAAGACAAATAATCAGCAGAATTTGTGTAATTTTATCGCCGAAAACAATAAACGATGATTGTATCATGAACGAAACAACTTACAGCAGGACACCAGCCTACGACCGCATCCACTTCGCCACGATGGCCGTGGAGAGCGGTGCCAAGCGGCTGGGCATCACACCACAGGCCATGTATCGGAGGCTGAAGCGGCAAGACCTCATCCACCAGCGCCTCATGCGCCACTACGACCTGCTGCACACACAGAGCCTTGACTACGTGGCCAAAGACATTGCCGAAACACTTCAAAACTGGGAGAATCAAGAATGATTTCTGCCGAGCAAGCCCTCGGTCAATTGCTCTACAAACCTGTAAACCATCAGATTTGCATCATCAACCAGTCTGTCATCGACCGCTGCCTCCGTTTTGTCGAGGCCGTGGCACTAACCCCCGAAGCCCTATGAGAGATTCTGTTCGCTGGCGCAAACAAAGCCGCATTGTCCTAATACTCGCACAAGAACTGAACATCAGCGAGGAAGAGGCCCTCGACCGTTTCTACAACTCGCGCACCTACACTTTCTTTGCCGACCCGTCGCGTGGACTTCAGGCCATGAGCGACAGATATATAGTGGACGAGATTTTGCAAGAACAATGAAATAAACAGCACCAAAAATGAAACCAACAATCATCACCATCCTACTCGCCCTGTTCACGCTGACAGCGGCGGCACAACCGATGAGGCAGCGAGAGCAGAGTGATGCTCGCATCAACTCTGCCGAGTCGCAACAGAGGAAGACTGAAAGTCAAATCAATTCGGAGGTATCTGAGACCGTCGAACTGATGGGCATCCTTTCACGCACAGCGGGATTTGAGGAGTTCTGCAATGACCTTGCTGGACAATACACAAAAGACACCGAGGCTTGGTTCGCCCAGTATCGCGAACATCCGACCGTTGCCTACTACAAAGACATCCGTGCCAAGCACGGCATTGGCTTCGAGAAGGTGACGAACATGGCGGTTCATCTGGAAATAGAAAAAGGCAAGGTGAAACTCATAGGCGACCGTGCTGAACTCACGGGCGGCTGGCAGAACGTTGACCTCGATGACTTCGTCAAGCGTCTCAACAAGTTCTATGCTGACACACGCTTTCATGAGTTCTTCGAGCAGCATCAGTCTTTCTATAACGATTTTCTAAAGGCATACGATGCCCAAGTCATGCCCTACATCCACACAGACTGGTATGGCAAATTCTTCCATGGGACGGAGTCCGACGAACGCTTTCGCATCATCATCGGCTTTAGTTACGGCTGGAGCAACAACGGTGTTTCCCGTCAATTGCCTGGCCAGCCCCGCGAGGTGTTCGCGATTTGCGGCTACTATCTGAATCCCCAAACAGGCCTTTTCTCGTTCGACACCAGCCTTCCGCTCCATGAGTTCAGCCACTCCTTTGTCAACCTTCTTCTCGAAAAAGCAGAAAATGAGAAGGCGATGCCCCTGTCCGCGCAGCGTCTCTTTCAGCGTGCTGACAGCATACTGAGCCAGAACTACCACAAGGGCGACATCGACACGATGTACGTCATGCGGCCAGCGACAAAGTGGACTGTCACGGCACGGCTCAATGTGTCGGGGACGAGGATTGAAACCGAGGGAATCGATAATGGCAAGCATTTCAAAGCGGCGATGGAAGCAGACAGGAAAGCAACGCTCAGTTTAGGAGTGAGTTACCTTGGCTTCTCGCTCAATGCGGCATTGAACCCTGCCAAACTCATGGGCAAGTACCACGACTACGAACTGAACCTCAACAGTTATGGTCGCCGCTTTGGTTTTGACTTCATCTATCAGGATGCCAAGAACTTCACAGGCTGGCATGACCATGAGGGCATGGAGCGCATCACGTTACCTGATGGGATGCTGTCGATGAGGACACTGAACCTCAACGCCTACTATGCCTTCAACAGCCGTCGCTTCTCCTATCCTGCTGCCTTCTCGCAGAGTTATATCCAACGGCGTTCTGCTGGCAGTTTTCTGTTGGCAGCCTCAGTTCAAGGACAGTATGCCACGCTCGACTGGGAGCAGGAAATGAAACTGAAGATGACGAACATAGGTGTTGGTGCGGGCTATGGCTACAATTACGTGCCGGGACAAGGCTGGCTACTGCACATCTCCGCACTGCCCACCTTTATCGTCTATAGCAAAACCTCAATGAACTTTGGCGACACCCACATCCCTCTGCACTACCACTTCCCAGAGGTCATCATCACGGGGCGTGGTGCTGTGGTACGACAGTGGAGCAACAAGTTTATGGGTGTATCAATGGTGTTCAATTTCACCAACGTGGGTCATGAGGATAGCCTCACCCTACATAACTTCAAATGGCGCCTCCGCACGTTCTTTGGTTTGCGAATATAGAAGTGAGCCCAAAAGGTTGCCAACTCGCCTTTTTCACCTTGTTATCCTTTTTTTCACAAAAAACAACACGAAAATGTTTTGTTTTTCGCTTATTTGATGTATCTTTGCGAGTGAAAATAAACATACAAAACAATAAAACCTAACATTTTATGGCTCAAGCACCAGAATTTAAGTACGCTCCCATGTTCCAGATGGGACAGGACAAGACAGAATACCGACTGCTGACACGAGAGGGTGTCAGCGTTGGCGAGTTTGAAGGAAAAGAAATAGTGAAAGTGTCGCCCGAGGCACTCACGCTGCTGGCTCAGCAGGCATTCCACGATGTGGAGTTCATGCTGCGCCGTGAGCACAACCTGCAAGTGGCGAAGATTCTGCGCGACCCAGAAGCCACTGAGAATGATAAGTATGTGGCACTGCAGTTCCTGCGCAACGCTGAGACGGCAGCCAAGGGAGTCCTCCCCTTCTGCCAAGACACGGGTACGGCCATCATTCACGGCGAGAAGGGTCAGCAGGTGTGGACTGGTTTTGAAGACGAGGAGGCACTGTCGAGGGGTGTGTTCAACACCTTCACTCAGGACAATTTGCGTTACTCACAGAATGCACCGCTGAACATGTATGACGAGGTGAACACGAAGTGCAACCTGCCTGCCCAGATTGACATCGAGGCAACGGAGGGTGCCGAGTACCGTTTCGTGATGGTGGCAAAAGGTGGCGGCTCTGCCAACAAGACCTACTTCTACCCCATGACGAAGGCCACCATCCAGAATGAGGGCACACTGCTCCCCTTCCTGGTGGAGAAGATGAAGAGCCTCGGCACAGCGGCTTGTCCTCCTTACCACATCGCCTTCGTGATTGGCGGAACATCGGCTGAAAAGAACCTGCTGACCGTGAAACTGGCCAGCATCAAATACTACGACTCTCTGCCCACTACGGGCGACGAAACAGGCCGTGCCTTCCGCGACGTGGATTTGGAAGAGAAACTGCTGAAGGAAGCCTACAAGATTGGTCTTGGCGCACAGTTTGGCGGCAAGTATCTGGCACACGACATTCGCGTGATTCGTCTGCCTCGCCACGGTGCCTCTTGCCCCATCGGCATGGGCGTGTCCTGCTCTGCCGACCGCAACATCAAGGCGAAGATTAACAAGGACGGCGTTTGGCTCGAGGTGATGGACAGCAACCCATCCGAACTGATTCCAGAAGAACTGCGTCGTCCGGGCGAAGGCGGCAAGGGCATCGAGATTGACCTGAACCAGGGCATCGACGCTGTGCGCAAGGAACTGAGCAAGTATCCTGTATCGACCCGTGTGAACCTGAAGGGCACCATCATCGTGGCGCGCGACATTGCTCACGCCAAACTGAAGGCTCGTCTGGATGCAGGCGAAGGCATGCCACAATACTTCAAGGACTATCCCGTGCTCTATGCAGGTCCTGCAAAGACTCCAGAGGGGTATCCTTGTGGTTCGATGGGTCCAACCACAGCCAACCGCATGGACCCCTACGTGGATGAGTTCCAAGACAATGGCGCATCGCTTGTGATGATTGCCAAGGGCAACCGCAGCGACGTGGTGACCGAAGCCTGCAAGAAGCATGGCGGTTTCTACCTCGGCACCATCGGTGGTGTGGCAGCCGTGCTCTCACAGTCGAGCATCAAGAGCATCGAGTGTGTGGAATATCCCGAACTGGGCATGGAAGCCATTTGGAAGATTGAGGTGGAAGACTTCCCAGCCTTCATCCTGGTGGATGACAAGGGCAACGACTTCTTCAAGCAGTTGAAGCCCTGCACGGGATGCACCATTCTCTAAAATCCATCAGTGAAAAGTGAAAAGTGAAAAATCTGAGTAACTTTTATCACAAGAAAGACAAGAAACAAAGGTAACTTAGATTTTTCACTCTTCACTTTTCACTTTTAACTGAACAAATGCGTTGGTTTGAACCCAATCTACAGAAACTGCTGATGGAAGCGGGCAAGGAAGGCCTACGCATAAGTCATATCGTTCGCAACATCTGCAATATGGAGCCGCAACTCTTTGGCGAGCAGCACCCCTACGACGAGGCATGGAAAGAGATTTACCAGTTCCTTCGAGGGGAAAGCAAGAAAGCCGATTCACCCTACTGCTATGTAGTGGGCAAGCGGGGGCACTTCTTCTTCGATTGCACCAAAGTGGCTGAAGACTCGCAGATGACCTTGGAATTTTGAAATAAAGAGACCCTCTCCCCAACCCTCCCCCGTAATGGGAAGGGAGACCATGCGGGATGTAAGGGAAAATGAGAAGAAATATATTATTAACTTTAACAATACCCTCGTTGGAACCTCGCCGAATGGCACTCCCTCCCCATTACGGGGGAGGGTTGGGGAGAGGGTCTATATTGAATATGGAAGAAGTAAAAAAGTATCTGGAAGATGCTGAGGAAAAGATGGAGTTTGCAGCCATGCACCTCGAAGAAGCCCTCAGCCGCATCCGTGCAGGACGTGCCAACGTACACATTCTGGACGAAGTACGTGTTGACTCCTACGGCAGCATGGTGCCACTGAGCAATGTGGCATCGCTCAACACGCCCGATGCCCGCAGCATCACCATCAAGCCCTGGGAAAAGTCCATGCTCAAAGTGATTGAGAAGGCCATCATCGATTCGTCAGTCGGCATCATGCCCGAGAACAACGGTGAACTCATCCGTCTCGGCATCCCTGCCCTGACCGAGGAACGCCGTAAAGACCTGACGAAGCAGTGTTCGAAAGAGGCTGAGACCGCCAAGGTGAGTGTGCGCAACGCCCGTCGCGATGCCATCGAGAAACTGAAGAAGTCCATCAAAACCGGCACTCCCGAAGACATGGAGAAGGACTATGAGGACAAGGTTCAGAAGGCACACGACAAGTACATCAAGAAGATTGATGGCATGCTCGAGGCTAAGAACAAAGAGATTATGACAGTATAACCTGAGTTGACAGTTGATAGTTGACAATTGACAGTTTGCCATGCGGCTTGTCTATCAACTATCAACTGACAACTGCCAACTATCAAAAAGTGCACGGACTCGTCGTCAGAAACACTGGGTATAGTTATACCGTCAAATCGGATGCGGGAGAGGTCTTTGACTGCAAGGTCAAGGGCAATTTCCGCATTCGCGGCATCCGAACGACCAATCCTGTAGCGATTGGCGATAGGGTGACCTTTACGCCCTACGAGCAGCAGACCCTCCCCTCACCCTCCCTACAGGGAGGGAGTGGTATCTCTGCTAATGAGGAAACTAACGAACAAGGTAACCATCCCCTCCCTGTAGGGAGGGTGAGGGGAGGGTCTGGTCTCATTACAGCGATTGACGACCGCAAGAACTACATCATCCGCAAATCGACCAACCTCTCCAAGCAGTCGCACATCATCGCCGCCAATGTCGATATGTGTTTCCTCATCATCACCATCCAACAGCCCGAAACACCTCTCCAGTTCATCGACCGTTTTTTGGCTTCTGCCGAGGCATACAGTGTGCCCGTCACCCTCGTCTTCAACAAGATAGACCTGATTGACGACGAGTGGAAAGACTATCTCGACGGAGTCATCAACCTCTACGAAACCATCGGCTATCCCTGCCGCCGCATCTCTGCCCTGACAGGCGAAGGCGTGGAGGAGTTGAGAGCCGAACTGCAAGGCAGAATCACCCTTCTGTCGGGCAATAGCGGCGTGGGCAAATCAACCCTCATCAACACCCTTTTTCCCCACCTCCACCTGCGCACCAGCGACATCAGCGATGCCTACAACACCGGCAAGCACACCACCACCTTCTCCGAGATGTATGAAGTGGGCAACGGTGGCTACATCATTGACACGCCCGGCATCAAAGGCTTCGGCACCTTCAACATGAAGAAGGAGGAGGTCAGCCACTATTTCAAGGAAATCTTTCACTTCTCAGCCGACTGCCGCTTCAACAACTGCACCCACACCCACGAGCCCCACTGCGCCGTGCGTGAGGCTGTTGAACGCCACGACATCGCCGAAAGCCGCTACAACTCCTACCTCTCCATGCTCGAAGATGAAAATGAAGACAAATACCGCCCAGCATATTAAAGTGAAAAGTGAAAAGTTAAAAGTGAAAAATCTAAGTTACCAACCATTCGGATGGTCACCCATCTGTAAAAGTAACTCAAATTTTTCACTTTTCACTTTTCACTTTTCACTCCAAAGAACACTTTTACTTTTAGTTTTTAGTTTTTCGTTATTCACGTCCTCCGCCCAGACCTACGAATCCCTTGTCAATCAAGCACTCGCGGCTGCCAACGAAAAACACTACGACGAGGCCATCACTCTGTTCCGACAAGCCCTGAAACTCTCCCCGTCCGACATACGCAATGCGCTCACCTATGCCAACATTGCCCGCATTCAGGAGGCAAAAGGCACTCCCCTGAAAGCCATCGAGAGTTACGACCTCGCCCTTGGCATTGCACCTGAGAACGTGCCCATCCTCAAGGCACAGGCCAACCTCTATCTCACCCTCGGGAACCTTTCCAAAGCCCTCCTACACTACTCCAAGATTCTCGACATCACACCCAACGACACCACAGCCCTGCTCAACCGCGCCTATATCTACCACCAGCAGCACAACTTCCAGAGTGCCAAGACTGACTATGAACGCCTCCTCACTCTCCACCCCGACAACTATGCCGCTCTGCTCGGCGTGGCCATCCTCTTCCAAGATGCCAACAAACCCCAAGAAGCCCTCTCGCGTCTCTCCCTCCTCATCGACCAGCACCCCGACCGTGCCGAACTCTACTCCGTTCGCGCCGAAATCGAAGCCGAGGCACACCAAACCGAACTGGCCATCCTCGACCTCGACAAGGCCATCGAACTGGAACCATCCAACAAAAACATGGTACTCACCCGCGCCTACCTCCACCTGAAAGAAGGCAAGACACATCTGGCCAAGCAGGACTTCCTGCGCGCCATCCAACTGGGTGTGCCCAGAGGTCAACTGAAAGAGGAACTCAAACAATGTCGGTAACTCAGCAAAAAAAATCTGCCTTTTATTTTGTACTTACCATTATTTATCCTACCTTTGCAACGCTTTTCTGAAGGAATACATTCCAAAGATGCCACTCAAGACATTCTCCTCACAGGCATTATCCAAGAGACACCATCTAAGGTATTCCTCCATCTGCACAAACTGCTTCAGTAGCTCAGTTGGTTAGAGCACATGACTGTTAATCATGGGGTCGTTGGTTCAAGCCCATCCTGAAGCGCAAAGAGAAAGAGGCTGTATCAAAATCAGCACTTTCACAACCTATCAACCGACCTCGACCATATCGGCGAACCGATGTGGTCGAGGTCGGTTTTTGGGGGTGCAGAGTGTATGGTTTTGGCACAGCCCCTTGAAGAAGGCATACTCGCTCTGCCACTCGCTGAGGATGACCTTTGCAAAGAACACCATCAAGGATGCGGCAAGGCTCTCCATGGCAAGATGGTACAACAAGGTCGAAGAGGCCGGATTCCATTCCTTCAACGTCATTGCTGCCACTTTCTACGAA
>OCVV011171054.1_pt1 | contig 15308 bp, 18 predicted proteins | sample 1539721 | NCBI WGS metagenome assembly OCVV01 (sample SAMN02144230, study PRJEB22623) | gut metagenome | biome: sheep rumen | host: Ovis aries | place: New Zealand
TAGCTCAGTCGGTAGAGCATTCGGCTGTTAACCGAAGTGTCGTAGGTTCGAGTCCTACTTGGGGAGTTTTAGATATGATAAGTTAGTAGCCCGATTGGTCCTGCGGTGGGACGCACTGGAAACGGTGAGAGCGGTTCGACTCCGTATTGGGGGAAAGCTTATCTAAGTCTAATTTGGCTCCGTGGTCAAGCGGTTAAGACATTGCCCTTTCACGGCAGTAACACGGGTTCGATTCCCGTCGGAGTCATCTTTCATATTATTTGCCTCCAAAGCCTTCGGGCTTTATTTTTTTGCAAAAAAATAAGCTACAAGAAGTAGCCTATTTTAAAATCAATATTTAGTTGTACCATCTATTTCTAAACTTTTCTAGCAACTTCCAAGCAAGACGTGCTACTGCAAAAGAAGGGAAAAGAATTACAAAAGATAATATATTATCTAAGAGTTCAAATCCTGTGTGTAAGACTGATACAAGAATTCCTCTTGTCACAAAGAATGCAACAATTGAAATTACTAAAGAAATAACGACTCTTGCGAGTTCGCTTTCCTCGATAAAATTTTTTACATTATTTAAGATTTCTTCAACCTTATTCATATTAAATTCCTCCTATACCAAATACCTGTTTCGTACATTAGTTTTGCTTTTAAGAAAGCATCCTTAGTATTTGGATTTTATTTTTTTGTACATTTTATATTATGTATTATTTTTAAAAAAATAAATACATAACCTTTTTTCTTTTAAAATTTAAAAAAGTTTATTAGAATAATATCAGCTTAAAGAAAGTAAGAGGTTTTTTCCTATGTTTAATAAATTTAAAGAACTTTTTTTGTATGGTATTTTTGGAGTATTGACTACTCTTATTAACATTCTTAGCTATTATGTTTTTTGTGACATATTTTGTATAAATTATGTTATTTCTAACATAATTGCTTGGATACTTTCTGTTAGCTTTGCTTTTATAACAAATAAGATTTTTGTTTTTGATTCTAAAAATTTTGAGATTAAAAACTTCATTAAAGAAATTATTTCTTTCTTTAGTTCAAGAATTTTCACTGGACTACTCGATATGGGTATTTTATTTTTGGGAGTAACCATTTTGGGTATCGAAGATATGATTGTTAAAGTTTTTTCTAACGTGATAGTTATTATTTTGAATTTTGTTTTGAGTAAGCTTTTTGTATTTAAAAAAAGTACAAAAAATAATACCAATTTAAAAAAATTTAAGCTATAATAGCTTTAAGAGGTGATGATATGAATAATGAGACAAAAAATAATTTTAAAAACTTACTAAAAGAGACTCTTTCTTTTTATCCAAAAGATACAGATGTTACAACTCATCTTTCTAGACTTGATTGGTATTTTACTTCTATTTTCATCAAGATGAATAAATTAATGGATAACTTTTATTCAATAAAAAGAGAAAGAGTTGTCAAAAATCCATTTGAAATGGAAAAGAAAGATTTTTTAGATAAGATTTCTTTAAAGGAGCTCATAAAAAGAGATGAGACTTATAGACAGCTTCAGAAAATAATTTACGATGATTCAATAGAAATTAACAATTCTTATAATTTTGATGAGAATTTTAAAGAGATTTTAAAAACCTTGAACAGTTTAAAAAATCTTCACAAAGACAATGAAGATTATATTGAATCTTTATGGGCTATTTTGGAAATTTTTGAAGAAGAGCTTTCTAGACTTTACTTTGCAATTTTTGAGGCAACGTTAGATGCTTCTAATAATAGTTTAATGACATTTAATCTTCAGCAAGTTATAGGGAGTTATTTCTTTAATAAAGACTATCATTTGGATAGATATATCAAACTTCTTAATGGAGGAGATGAAGACTTTTTGATTATTGCTGTAGATGAATTTGATAGTAAATTTGATTTTGAGCAGCTTATTGATAATTACTATTTTGATTATTTTTATGATGAGTGATTTTTTCAAGTTTTAAAGTTCTTTCTTTTTTAATACAATAAAATATAAACAATTAATTCATTTATTGAATTTTAAAATTAGGAGGAATTTGTTATGGATATCAATTCAAGAATTGAGAAGAAGTTTAATGCTTACGGTGAGATGGCTGATTCAATTAGACGAGAGGTTGAGACACAGCTCAACAAGGAAATCGATGATGATACTTTGTTTGCTGGTGATGTTTTGGATAAGATTGAAAAGGCAACTCGTATAATTGCAAATCTTGAGCAGGCAAAAGCCAGTCTTGTACAGGCTGATAAGGATTCTGAGATGGCTAAATTTTTTTATAGAAGTAATGATGGACGCCATCCTGGTCTTGATATTTATATGAAAAGATAAAGAAAAAGTGGCTAGAAATTCTAGCCACTTATTTTTTGTTCTTAGTATTTTTATTTATTAATTTTTTAGCCCTTTTGTATTCGTGTTTTAAAGTATCTATTGAGCCTTGATATTTTACGTCTTTTGGAATATCAAAAAAATATTCTCTTATTGCAATTCTATCTACATCGTCTTCACTATAATGATTTTTTAAAAATTCTTTTATTTTTCTTACAAGTTCATCGTATTCCTTGTATTCTTCTACAGTTCTTTTTTCTTTATTTCCAATAACAGTTCTTCTATCAAGCATTTTCTTAAAATTATCAAATATATCAAAAAGATATCTGTCATCTGTTTCAAATTCAAAATTGTGAATATGAATTATTGGACTATCGGATTTTTCAAGACCAGAAAAATAATATAAAAATTCTTTTAAAAAATTTAAATTATAAAAATCTTCAAATTCTTTTTTCTCATCTGTTTCTAAATATCTTATAATGTCAAATATAGGAAAGTGTCCATCAAAATAAATTGTAAAACTTCCAAGCTTTTCCTTTAATTTAAAATAAATTGTTTTTGTTAAAACTTTAAAAGTTTCTCTATCTATTTTTCCTTCATTCAAGTTCTTTAAAAGAAGATAAATTTCTGTATCTTTAAACACATTTTTATATAAATAATCTTTTCTTTCTATATTCAAAGAATTTTCAAAGTTTACAAGATTATTTATTTCTTCTTTAGTTAAAATTTTCTTTTTTAAGGAAGTTTCAATTTCTTGTCCTAAAAGATATTTGTTTAATAAGAAACCTCCTCTTTTTGAGGTTTTAATATTTTTACGACCCATACAAAACTCCTTTTTTATTTTTTAGATTTTAGATTTTATCTGTAGTTTCTATAGGAACAGAATCAATATTTTGTTCTTCTACATTTTTTTGTTCAAAAGTAATTTCATTTTTAATTATTGACTCGTCTATGTTGTCAACGTTTAAAGAATTAACTTCTTCGTCATTTTTTATTAAATCTATTTTTTCTATATTTTGAGTATATGGAGCTGGTCCATATAAACAAACTTCCAAATCAATATCATTTTTTGAATCTGAAGCTAAATCGTCTACATTAACTTCTACTGTTTGAGTTTCCCAGTCATATTCTTCTGCAGGTGGTCCATAAACTGTTTCCATAACTTTGGTTGGATTATTTATTGTACACCCAGAAAGAATAGTTGCTGACAAAATACCTGCTCCAAGGATAGTTACAACTTTCTTATATTGCATTTTTATTCTCCTTTCTCTCTTAGTTCTTTTAATTTATTTTCTAATATTTTCATAGAGACATTGAAATACTCTAATTTGGATTCAGACTTATTTTCTTTTATTTTATTTATAAATGTTTCCAAAGCATCACTTTTAGATATCTTTTTTTCTAAGATATCTTTAGTTAATTTATTTAGAAGTTCGGTCTCTTCTTTAGTTAAAATCTTTTCTTTTTCTTTATCTTTATCAATTTCTAAATTATTAAAGTCTAAATCTTTTGAAATGATATCGTCTTCTTTTTTCCTTTTTGGCATTGGTTTTGGTCCATAAAGAAGAACTGTTCTATCTTCTATTCCCATAAAAAAATCTCCTTTTCGATTTTTTATATTCTTATTATATATTATAATTTATATTTTTTTAAGATTTATAAAACAAAAAGAAGAAGGTATAAAACCTTCTTCTTTTATCTTAATTATAAGAAAAACTTTGAACCGTTAAAATCAACTCTCTTTCCTGAAGGTTCAGTAGTTACTTTATTCTCAAGTACCTGACCTGCTTCAGTAAAGATTGAATCGATACAATCAATCTGGTGAACAAGATATGCTACTAAGGTTTTTGCCTTATCTCCGTAGATATCGTGATGTCCTACAAGAATACTAACAAGAAGATTGTAGAAGTGCTCGTTATAAGTATCTAAAATTTCCTGTTTATGAGCAAATAATGTTTCAAGACCGATAATTCTATGAGTATTGAAAGATTCTTCAAAATAAACATCCTCGTTTATCTCATAAATCTTACCAATATCGTGAAGTGCGATTCCAATATAGAGAAGGTCTTTAAAATCTTCTTTACTCAAATTTGTATCTGCAGAATATGTGTTCATCCAGTTGTAAAGGTTCATAAAATTGTTAAGAATCTTTAAGCATTTATAGGTATGAGCCATAAGTCCATAAGGACAGTTATCGTGATGAGAAGAAGCAGCATAATTAGCCTTAAACTTCTCATAGATTTCTCCGTTTGATGTAATACCCATAATATTGTCGATTAAGTTAAAGCCTTTATCTGTAAGATTAAGCTTTAAAATTTCCTCAAAAGACATACTTAAATCCTTAATATCGTAGGGAGACTTCTTTTTAAAGAGTTCCTTTGGATAAAGAGATTCGTCAACAGCAAAAACTTCAGTAATATTAATATTGTTATACTGTTTACTGATTGTTCCTTTAATAAAAATTGGTCTTCCAATATAATCTTCTCTTGTGAGAGCTGTAAATACTGGGCCCATCCAAACTTTAAAACCAATTTTTTCATCTGAAAGAAGCTGACCTTCCAAATAAGTTCTAGTAGCTTCTTTTTTATGATAATCTACAATCCAAACAACTCCTTCAATAGAGTCATTATCATTTCCCTTACGAAAATCATCATAATTTAAAATATCCATTTTTTCCTCCTGAAAACAATTTTATATTTATATGTTATGTTTTTAAGCCTCTTTTATAAATTTGTTATTAAAAAAATTAGATATATTGTTTTGTTTTTAAAAAATGTTAAAATATAATTAATGATTTTAAAGGGTTTTTAAAAGATATTATTAAACACAACGTTTTTATTAGGAGGAATTAATTTATTATTTAAAAAAATATAGATAAAAGAAAGATTAGAAAGGTATTTTTATGGTTTTAGAATCGCTATCTGATAGATTACAGGGTATTTTTAAAAATTTAAAGAAGAAAGGAAAACTTTCTGAAGAAGATGTTAAAGCTGCTACAAAAGAAATAAAGATGGTTTTATTGGAAGCAGATGTTAATTTCAAAGTTGTTAAAGATTTTATTAAAAATATAAATGAAAGAGCTGTTGGTGTTGAAGTTTTAAACGGAATCAATCCTTCTCAAATGGTTATTAAGATTGTTAAAGAGGAACTTGTAAAGCTTCTTGGCTCAGAAGATGCAACTCTTACAATTAATAGAAAAGAAATTTCTACTATTATGATGGTTGGTCTTCAAGGTGCTGGTAAAACAACTACTGCAGCTAAAATTGCTGGTAAATTAAAAAATAAAGGTAAAAAGGTTTTACTTGTTGCTCTTGATGTTTATAGACCTGCAGCTATTGAACAGTTAAAAGTAAATGGAAAGAAACAAAATATTGAAGTTTATGAAGAAGGACTTAAAAATCCAGTAGAAATTGCAAAAAATGCTTATAATTATGCTTTATCAAAAAATTTTGATGTTGTTATTTTTGATACTGCTGGAAGACTTCAAATTGATGATAATTTAATGAATGAGCTTTCTGATATTAAAAACGAAATTAAGATGGATAACACTGTCCTTGTTATAGATTCTATGGTTGGTCAGGAGTCTGTAAATGTTGCTTCTACTTTTGATGAAAAAATTGGTATTAGTGGAGTTGTTTTCACAAAGCTTGATGGAGATACCAGAGGTGGTGCTATTCTTTCAATAAAGGCTGTTACGAACAAACCAATTCTTTATATTGGTGTTGGTGAAAAGCTTTCTGACCTTGAAGAATTTCATCCAGAAAGAATGGCTAATAGAATTTTAGGAATGGGAGATGTTCTTTCTCTTATTGAAAAAGCTGAACAGGAAATAGATAATGAAAAAGCTTTAGAGATGTCTAAGAAGATTTCTAAGAAGGAAGACTTTGATTTTAATGATTATTTAACTGCTATGGAACAGATGAATAAGATGGGAGGAATGATGAATATTTTATCTATGCTTCCTGGTTTTAATTCTGCAAGTCTTTCTGAAATAGAAGGAAATATTGATGAAAAGAAAATTAAACACACAGAAGCTATTGTTTATTCGATGACTCCTGAAGAAAGAATGCATCCAAAAATGCTTACTCCAACTAGAAAAAGGAGAATTGCAAATGGATGTGGACTTGATATTTCTGAAGTAAATAGATTTGTTAAACAATTTGAACAGATGCAAAAAATGATGAAACAGATGCCTAAGATGATGAATAACAAAAAAGGACTTTTTAAAAACTTTGGACTTTTTTAAATAAATCTTATTTATTTCTGCTCTTATTTCAGAAAGTAACAGAATTTCTAAAATAAGAGATTAAATTCGTGTCAATTATTTCACGAAAATATCAGTTTTTGATATAAATATGTATATTTTGACACTAAGAATTTTTCTTAGTGTCTTTTTATTTTTTTACTTAAAGAACATAATATATAAGAGATTTTAATTTTTCATTTTTTTAGGAGGAAAAATAATGACTGTTTTAGATGTTATGAATGGATGCATTAATCAGCTTAAAGGATATAATCTTCTTTTAAGTAGAGAACTTCCTGATTTCTTGCATTACAAACAGCTTCAAGTTAGAGAAATTTCTAAAATTTCAATGGACGAACTTAAAGAAAAGTATGGAAATAGAGAAGTTAAGTCTTTTGAGTTTAAGAATAAATTTCTTCAGATTGAAGTTGAGGGAATGGAAGAAGAGTTTAGGAGTGTTTAATATGTATCAGGAAATGCTTTCAAATGGTGATTATAATAACTGGAGTGAGTATTGTTCTTTAGTTGATGCTGCTAGGGAAGAGTACGAAGAAGAGCTTGCACGGGAAGAATATGAACAAGAGTGTGCAAGAGAAGAATATGAAAAAGAACTTTTAAAAGAAAAAAAGAGAGGTTAATCCTCTCTTTTTCTTATGATACTAATTTTTCAATAAGCTTGACATCTTCGTCTTGTACTAAGCCTTTATACATAAAATAATAATTTATAGTTACATCTTTTAATCTCCTTTGAAATCTTGGATGAAGTTCAGAATAAGATAGACCATTAAATTCTGTTGCAATTACAAAATCTTGTATTTTAAATTCATCAAGTTCAATGAATTTAAATAGTGTTAAAAATTCATTTGCTCCTTGAACATTTAAAATATTTACAGTTACTTCATCTGTTTCTTTCGTATCTTCCAGTCCATAGAGATTAATTTCACCTCTATGCCAGCAATCTAAATTTATGATTGCTCTTTCCAAGAAATGGAAGTTAGGAGTAAAAGTATCAGGAATTTCAAATCTTAAATCGAATTTAGATATAAATTCTATATAAGACATTTGATAACCCCTAAAATCAATATCTTTTGGTAATAGCATCTATTTTCCTCCTAGACAATTTAACTTATACATGTATTATATTATTTTTTAGCTTTCTTAAAAACACTTTTAAATAGTTTTTTCTTAAAAGTGTTTTGCTATAATAAAATTATCAAAAATAAATAAGAAGTTTTTTGTTATGTCTAAAAAGAAACAGACAAGAGCTCAAAGAATCATTAAAAATGAGAAACTTATGACTTTTTCTTTAGTGGTTTCACTGCTTGTCTTTACTCTTGGAGTTGGTTTTATGTATTATTTGTTTTATTTAGAAAAGATGTTGCATTAAAAAAGCAGAAGCTTTAAAGCTCCTGCTTTTTATTTTAAATTTCTCTATAATCTCCATCAACTACGTTATCATCTTTTGGCTCATTTTGAGAATTTGTTCCAAAGTTTCCATTAAAATTAGATGTATTCTGAGTATTTCCTTGGTTATAAAGTTTAGAAGAAATTTCTTGGAATTTGCTTAAAAGCTTTTCTTTATTTTGTTTTAATATATTTACTTCTTGTTCTGAAATATCTTCTTTTGTATAAATATCTTTTGTCTCTTTTATAAGATTTTCTACTTCATTTTTAGTAGAATCATCTATTTTTCCATTAAGGTCTTTTAAGGTTCTTTCAAGCTGAGTACAAAGACTTTCTGCTTCGTTTTTAGTATCTATCTTATCTTTTCTTACTTCATCTTCTTTTTCAAACTCTTTAGCTTCTTTTACTGCTCTTTCAATATCTGCATCAGACATATTTGAACCTGAAGTTATTGTTATATGTTGTTCTTTTCCAGTTCCAAGGTCTTTTGCAGAAACATTTACTATTCCGTTTGCATCGATATCAAAAGTAACCTCGATTTGAGGGATACCTCTCATTGCTGGAGGAATACCATCGAGTCTAAATTGTCCAAGAGTCTTATTATCTTTTGCGAATTGTCTTTCTCCTTGAGTTATATGAATATCTACTGCACTTTGATTATCTGCAGCTGTTGAGAAAATCTGACTCTTTTTAGTAGGAATTGTAGTATTTCTAGGAATAAGAACTGTCGCTACTCCTCCCATTGTTTCAATTGCAAGAGATAAAGGAGTTACATCAAGTAAAAGGATTTCTCCAGCAGCACTATCTCCAGCTAATTTACCTCCCTGAATTGAGGCTCCAAGAGCTACACATTCATCAGGGTTTAATGACTTAGAAGGTTCTTTTCCCATAAAATTCTTTACTTTTTCTTGAACCAGAGGAATTCTAGTTGAACCTCCTACAAGAAGAACCTTATCTATATCTGATTTAGTAAGCTTTGCATCGTCGAGTGCTCTTTCCATTGGAATTAGCATCTTTTCTACAAAAGGAGTGATAAGCTCATCAAATTTAGCACGAGAAATTGTAATATCAAGATGTTTTGGTCCTGTTGCATTTGCTGAGATAAAAGGTAAGTTAATATTAGTTGAAGAAGCAGATGAAAGTTCTTTCTTTGCTTTTTCGGAAGCTTCTTTTATTCTTTGCATTGCCATTTTATCGCTTGAAAGGTCAATACCTTCTTTAATTTTAAAGTCATTTAAAATGTAATCCATAATTATCTTATCTACATCATCTCCTCCAAGGTGAGTGTCTCCATTTGTAGATAAAACTTCAATAATTCCATCTCCAATATCAATTATTGATACGTCAAATGTACCTCCGCCAAGGTCTACAACCATAATTTTTTGTTCTTTTTCATTATCAAGTCCATATGCAAGAGCTGCTGATGTAGGTTCATTTATAATTCTCTTAACATCAAGTCCAGCAATCTTTCCAGCATCTTTTGTTGCTTGACGCTGTGCATCGTTAAAATATGCAGGTACAGTAATTACTGCTTCTGTTACTTTTTCTCCAAGATAATCTTCAGCATCTTTCTTTAATTTTTGGAGAATCATGGCTGAGATTTCTTGAGGTGTGTAATTTTTACCATCAATATTCTTAGTATTTGATGTACCCATCTCTCTCTTAATTGATATAATTGTGTTCTCTGGATTTGTTACAGCTTGTCTTTTAGCTGTTTGACCAATTAGTCTTTCTCCATTTTTTGTAAAAGCTACTATAGAAGGGGTTGTTCTTTCTCCTTCTGCATTTGTTATTACAGTTGGTTTTCCACCTTCCATAACTGCTACACAACTGTTTGTTGTGCCAAGGTCTATACCTATGATTTTACTCATAAAATCATCTCCTTTCAATTTCTGTTAGCACTCTCCCTTTGTGAGTGCTAATTCTTACATCACTTATACTATATCCATTTTTTTTAATAATTCAAGTTTTTTGTTTTGCAAAATGTGAAAAAATTATGAAAAAATATTATTTTTTTATAAAAAGAAATTAATTTTTAAAATTTGATGATAATTTTGTAAAAATATATTATACAATATGAGTAAGTTTTGATATTTTTAAATTCAGGAGGTATTGATTGTGGGTTCTTCAATTTTATACGACATTGTTCCAAAAGAAGCGAACACGGAAGTTTTAGTTGAATGGATTAATTTAAATAGGTCTTTTTCTTGTATTAAAGGGTTATCTTGGGGAAGATTTTGGGACTCTTTAGTTAAGAATTCAAAAAGAACTTATCTTGAAAAACAATTTATAGTTTTAGATAGAGAAAAAATCACAAGTCTTATTAAAGATATTAGAGATATTGAAGATATTAAAGATTTAGATGAAATTAATAAATTTATTGAAGACCTTGAAGATTATAGGGATTTTTGTGATAACTTTGAAAATATTTTTATGATTTTTGTTGGGTATTAATTTAGAGAGGTTTAAGCCTCTCTTTTATTTTTGTAATAAAAATTTTCTTTCTAAATATAATGACTGTTATATAGAAAGAAGGCGATAAAAATGTTAAGAAAATCTGCAAAAGAAAAACTTAAAAAAATTAAGCAAAGAAATACTAAAATCAGACAAAAAATTAATATGCAAAAACTTTTTTATTGGACTGAAGTTTTGATTGGAACACTTCTTGGATGTCTTATAAGCGGAAGTATTTATAAGTATTTTTATTATTCGAATCACGTTCGTGAATTTGCAAAGAGCGTTCATCCTTGGTATTATGGAATAATTATTGCAACGATTGTAGTTTCTGTTATAGTTTTTAATTTGACCCTATTTTTAATACATATTAGAAAAAAATATAATTTAAAGTATTAATTTTGTTTAAGTTATATGTTATAATATTATTAGTGAAGATGAGATAAGGTCACACCTGATAAAGTAGAGGTCCCGAAAGGAAAGAAACAGTATTTAGCCCAATGCTGTCCTTCTCTGCTGAGCTGTAAGAGCATCCGTCTTTTGCGAGTAGATGAGTGTGGGCTACTTTATCTCACAAAAAAAGAGCTGTTTTTTCAGCTCTTTTTTATATTTCACATATAAGTTAATATATTTTCGTCTATTTTTTGATAGAAACTATCTATTTCCATTTTTCTAATTTCAACTACTTCATAATTGTATATGTCTGTATATGTTTCTTTTGTGTAATGCAGACCATCTTTTGAATCAAAACCTATTTCATTTAGATAAGAATAAGTATCTACACAATTATCAAGTTTAAAAGAAATATCTTCGTTGAATTCTTCTATAGTTTTATTATCTACTGTTTGTACTTTACTTTCTATTACAGGGTTAACTGATACAAAAACAAGATTTGCTTCATTTTTAAGTGAATTTATAAGGTATTTATACTCTGAAATATTCCAGAGGTCATTTACTCCTAAATTAAATACATATGTCCAGTTTTTATAATCGTTTTCTTTTCTTATTTTCTCTACTTCTTTATATCCTTCAGATAAAAACCAATTATAGCCTTTTCCAACTTTAGCTACTGTAAAAATATTATCATTATCATCTATTTTTAAATAATCATTCATTCCTACTGTTCTTGAATCTCCAATAAATATGTAACCTGTTGATTCATTTAATACATTTTTTACTTCTGGAGTTTCTGATTCATTTGCTAAAATTTTTGTATTAGTTGATAAAAATAAAGTAAAAACAGTACAAATCCCTATTAATGTTTTTAAAAATTTGTTTTTATAGCTTAAATTTCTCATAACTGTTATAGATTACCTAAAAGGAATTCTTTTTTCAAGTATAAAATATTCTAATAAAATTAATGTTTTATATAAAATATTGAATATATTGTACTTTTTCTACTACTTATGTCATTTTTTGACAATGTGAAAAATATGCTTTAGGAAACTTTTGTTCGGTTTAAAATTTAATTATATTGTAAATTTTTAAAATAAAATAAGAAGACAATTAAATAAGGAGATTTTTATGAACGATAATATAGATATTAAAACTCAGCTTATAAGAGGGAAAAAAGGAGAAAAAATTGCAGGATATATGTGTGCATCTTTTCTTCCCATATTCCTTATTGGATTTATTTCTCGGATTATAAGTTCTTTAAAATCAGGAATTATTACTTATAGTTATTTTCAGATTTTTATTTATGTTATTATGTTTTTAGTTGTGTTTTTTGGACCTTGGAAACTTGGAAGATTTATTTTAAAAAATGCTGATAAAGGAATAGAAGAAATTAATAAGGGAGAATTTTCTTATTTTATTATAACTTCTATTGACGAAGATGTTTTTAATAATACTTCTTCTAAAATGTGCTGGATTAATTTAGATAACGGAGTAAGAGTAAGAGCTCCTTTTAATTCTGTTCAAAAGCACAATCTTGAAGTTGGAGATGCTGTTAAAATTTTTCATTATTCTCTTCAAGATAGAACATACTTCTTTTATGCTCATAATTAAGATTTTGACGTAAAATCGCACTTTTTTGTGTTTTATTTGATACAAAAGTGTTTTACCTTTCTTGTATTTTTTCTTAAATGTATATAAGGTATAAATATACAGTTTTAAATAAATAAAGAGAGGTATTTTTATGTTTAAATCAAAATTTTTTAAAGTTTTTGTTGCGGTAGTATGCGTTTTGTCTTTAAATTTAATATTTATTCAAAATGCTTTTGCTTTAAATCTTGAAAATGTTTACAACACTATGCCAAAAGGAAAAAATGAGGCTAAAATTTCAAAACTTTTCAAATCATTTAATAATGATGAGAAATATTATACAAGCTCAAGTATAAAAGATGCTTTTGATTCATTTTTAAAAACTTTAGAGTATCATCTTTCTATCGATGAAGATAGTTTAAACAGCATTTATCTTTCAAATAATTTAAGAAATTTAAAAGGTAAGAAATTTAGTTTAAATTCAGCTAAAAACAAGACTATAAAGATGACTTTATGTGTTACTGATATAACAAGTGATGGAGCAAATCTTTTGTTTTTTGGAGAAGATGACGAGACGTTATATTTAACTACACCTAATTTTGTTATTTGGAAAATAAACAGTGATGATAAAATTAGATATTTATATAGAAATGAAGGTTTTAGTGAGGATGTCTTAACCTTTAGAGAAAGTTATTCAATTAATATTAATTGGGCTGATATTTATAAAGAACTTGAAAATGGAGAATATATTTTATCAAAAGATATTGCTTATTTAAAAGGAAACACTGTAAGAAAAGGTGTTATTAATGTAAAATTTAAAGTTTCTTCTGAAAGCTCTTTTAAGAATATTATTGAAGAAATTATAAGAGTTTGTGATAATGCAAAAATTACTATTTATTACAATTTAACTAATTCTTCTATCTCAGAAAATAAAGAAATCTTAGATTTAGAAAAAAGAAATTTTATTCAAAAAATGCAAAAGGAATTAAACGAAAAAATGTGGATTGATTTAAAACCTTTTGTTAATAAATACTTTAATTATATTTCTAGTTCTAAAGGTGGAAAAAGTTATCAAAATTTTAACAATAAAGAAAAGGATGAGTATTTAAAAACTATAGAAAAATTTGAGGAACAAAGGAGAAAGGCTTTAAGAGATTTCAATTCATTAAAAGCTTCAGGGGTATTATTGAAATTAAAAATGAAGAGTCTTTAAACTTAAACCAGAGAATTTTTCTCTGGTTTTTCGATTTTTTTTGATAAATAAAAAAAATACTTTAAATTTTATTTCTTTTATTGTAAACTTTTAAAGTAAAGAAAATTTAAATTGTTGATTTTGTTAATGTCTACATAAAAGACATTAATTTTTGTTAGGAGATATATTTTTATGCAAATTAAGGAATTAAGTAAAAGAATTTTATCAGGAGCTATGTCACTTATGATGCTTTTTAGCTCTTTAAATCTTGAAGGATTTATGAATCCTGTTCATGCTGATGGACTTGATTATGTTCCAAATATCAATGTTGATTTTATTAACCATACAGGTGGTGAACAACTTTCTGTTATTAACAATGGTGAAATAGAATCAACTGGTACTTGGCTTATTAGTGATGCTCAAGATTTTATAGTTGATTTACAACTTGACCCAAGTTATTCTTCAGGTGAAGCTAGCGAACCAACAATTAACGTTAAACTTCCTTTCTTTGATTATAATGAAAATGGTTCTTTAGTTACATCTTATGATGATAGTAGAGAAGGTCATTTAATGGGAATTGAAGCAAAAGTTCTCTCATACAATGACTTTGCTTATTATGATATTAATGGTGGAGCTCTTGGAGAACTTAGAGAACCTCTAGTAAATACAACTCCATCTGAAACTTCGTCACCAACTTCTGATAATTCAGAAGATGAAGAGTCGAGTGATTCTGATGATTCGGAGGGTGAGTCGAGTGTTATTTCTCCTACTCCAAGTAATGTTCCTTCAGAAACTCCAGTAGAAAATACTGATGATATTCCTACGGATGTTCCAACTAACACTCCTAGTCCTACCTCTACTCCTACACCTACTACTACTCCTGTTCCTACAGATGAAACTTCTACAGAAGAGGAAACTGCCTCTAATAATGAGCCTTCTGAAGAAATAGCTGTTGTAAGTCCTACTCCAGAAGTTCAAGAAGTTGTTTCTGATATGCAATTCTTTGATAGATGGAATAATTCAAATAAAACATCTAATAATTTAGTTTTTTCTAATCAATATCAAGAATATTGCTATGAACTTCCAAAAGTTTATGATGCTAAAGATGTTAAATCTATTAAAGTTAAGGTTTCTAATCAAGAAGGAAACGTTTGTCTTAAACTTTATGATTCTGACATGAATGAGAAAAAGGTCGATTATAATTGTGACAAAAAAGATGAGTATTCTTTAGATGTTTCATTTGATGGCGATATTAAATATATTGGTGTTATGTCTATGGTTGGAGATTCTTCTGTTTATCCATATGGTATAACTATTGATTCTGTAAGTGCTGAACTTCCTAAGATTGTTCCAGATGAAGGAACTGAATGTACATGTAATACAAAATGTACTATTGATAATTTTGATAAAGATTGCCCTGTTTGTTCTAAATTAGAGCTTATTGAGTCTGATGAAGACAAGCAAGAATATATAGATAATTATTGTAAAGGAAAAGAAGATTCTGTTGGAGAACTTGATTGGTTTAGAGGCAATGAACTTAATGTTAAGATTAAGAATAAAGGAACCCTAAAAGCTGGTAGTCCTCAAACTATAAGAGTTCAACTTAGATTTTTCTGTGATGACCCTGAAATTGAAATTCCTGAATATACAAGTGGAGCGGTTAAACTTGGTACACATTATAATGTATTTTATTCTAATGGTAAAAAGTATGAAGTTGATTT
>OCVV011154005.1_pt1 | contig 15304 bp, 25 predicted proteins | sample 1539721 | NCBI WGS metagenome assembly OCVV01 (sample SAMN02144230, study PRJEB22623) | gut metagenome | biome: sheep rumen | host: Ovis aries | place: New Zealand
GTTCTATCCGTCGGCCTGTCAATCCGAACAGGCGGCAGATTGTGTCCTTGCTGGCATAACCTTTCATATCCTGTTCGTCTGCCATGGTTTATTCCTCTATTCTGATTGCTTTTCTTCCGGTAAATTCTTCCCACCGCTTTACGATAACGGAAGCGTAATGCTCGTCGTATTCCATCAGAAATGCGTTTCGCCCTAACTGCTCTGCTGCCATAAGCGTGGATCCTGAACCGCCGAAGAAATCTCCTACATTCCAGCCTCGCTTGCTGGAGTTCTTCATGAACTTCGCTATAAGGTCAAGCGGTTTCATGGTCGGATGCAGGTTGCTGCTCATCGGCTTCTTTTCAAAGATAACCGTCGTCTGGTCTGCGTACTTATGAATCATGTCTTTTATGTACGCCACAAGCTCCGGTTTCTTCATGGAATCAAAGTCTACATCGTCCTCTAAAATAACGGTGTCCTGCGTCCTGTCGTTTACGAAGTAATGACCGGCTCCCTCTTTCCATCCGTATAAGATCGGCTCATGTCTCCACTGGTAATCCTGTCTGCCTAAAACGAAATTATTTTTTTCCCAGATCAGAACTTCGGAAAGCCTTAAGCCTGCATCATCGAAGGCTTGTCTGAAGGTCAAGCCTTCGCTGTCTGCGTGGAACACGTAGACAGCGGCTCCGTCCCTCATGTACTGCTCCATGTTCTGAAAAGCGGTAAGCAGGAAAGAATAAAACGACCCTTTGTCCATCAGGTCGTTTTCAATCTTCATCGCGCCGTTGTTGTTCGGCCGGTATTCATTTAAGGCAGCCGCCTTTTCTTCGTAGTTTACATTGTACGGCGGATCCGTAATAACAAGGTCAAGGCGTTCTTCTCCGAGTAGCTTGTGAACATCCGCTTTCTTCGTTGAATCGCCGCACATGAGCCGGTGGTTGCCAAGCTGCCATACCTCGCCCGGCTTTACGATGGATTCCGTCTGCTTGCTCTCGGAGTAAGCCGCCTCTGAATCGTAGCCGTCCTCTGAAACTTCCGCTTCAAAGTCCGTTAATTCTATAAGTTCATCCAGCTCTTTCTGGGAAAAGCCCGTAAGCGTGAAATCATACTCCGAAAGGTCAAGCTCTACAAGCAATTCCTTTAAGGCTTTCTGGTCCCACTCTCCTGAAATCTTGTTCAGGGCAACATTGAGAGCCTTTTCGTCGTTCTTCTCCAAGGCGACAACGATAACATCTACCTCGTCAAAGCCTAAATCAAGAAGAACTGTTCTCCGCTGGTGGCCGCCTATGATCGTTCCATCCTCGTTTATGATGATCGGATCAACATAGCCGAACTTCTCAATACTGTTTTTAATCTTCTGGTATTCTTCATCTTCCGGAGTAAGCGCCTTGCGAGGGTTATAGTCCGCAGGTATCAGCTCCGAAAGCCTGCGCTTTTCCATCCTCATGCGGCGACCTCCAAAGTAAAAAGCGGAGCGCCGTCGTCCTTTTCTCTGAAAGGCTCCGTAGTCTCCGCTTCTGTGAATTATTCCACGGTACAATTTTAGCATAAACGAATGTTCCTTCGTGTTCCTTCTTTCAGAAATTGCAAAATCGTCCTGAAATGCCCTGAAAATAAGGGTTGTACGGTTCAAACAATAGTACAAATACGGCTGTGAGCGTAACGAAATGGTCAATTTTTTTTGAATTTTTTCGCCAAAAACACCGGGCCCTCCGCGCCCCGCGAAGGAGGGGTGGGCACAGTAGTACCTACGCCCGAACGGGCGTTCGATTTCCGAACGGTTGTTCGAGGTTTTTCGAGGGCGTTTCTTCTATGGACATGGCGATCCGGCGTTCCTTCCATATACGGCGATTTTTTCGCTTTTTTCGGTCGGCTTTTCTGCCGATCCGGCGGAGGCACAGGGTGTTCCCTGCCGGGCTTGCGTTCCTGCCGTCGCCGATCCGGGGCACAGGGCATCCGTCCGGCGTTCCGTCCCTGCCGGGGCGCAGCCTTGATCCGGCTTTATGGAATCCGAAAAGGCACAGCCCTGCCGGGCTTGATCCGGGCGGCCTTGCTTGCCTTGTGGCCTTGCGTCCCGCCGTGCCGGGTGGCCGTGCTACCGGGAGACAGCTTTTTGCGTTCCTTCCATTAGGCGCGCGTGCGCGCGTAGGGCGTGGGCAGGTCCGTCGTTCCGGGGCTTTTTCGGTCCGTTCCGGCGCTGATCAGGGTGTTTAGGCACAGCCCGGCTTGCGTGCCGTCCTGCCGTCGGGGCTTGCCTTGCGTCCGTCGTTCCTGCCGTCGTTCCCGGCGTGCCGTCCTGCCGTCCGTCCTGCCTTGCGTGCTTGCCAGCGTTCCAGATCCGATCCGCTGGAATCCGACCGGGGCTTTTCTTTTTTCGCCCTATATGGAAGCAAGGCACAGCCGGATCCGGGCACAGCCCTTGATCCGCTTGCGTTTCAAGTGGTTTTTTCTTTTCTCTTTTTCCGGCGTTCTTTTTCCGGGGCTTTTCCTGCCGATCCGGGACGGCTTTTCTGAAAAGCAAGCCGGAAAAGTAAATTTTTTTGAGCCGGAAAAGCCTTGACACACGGGGCTTTGAGGCACACCGGCGATATGCTCCGGAAAATTTTTTTGAAAAAGTGCTTGACAAGTTTTCCGGGCAGAGCTATCGTATGATCACCGCAAGGGCGTTGAGCAACGCACTTGCAAAACTGAAAACAAGCCGGAACGGCTCAACCTAAGGAGGTAACGCTTATGTCAACAAGACCTAACATCGAACTTATCAACAACACCACTTTCGGCGTAGAAATCGAAATGACCGGAATCACCCGCGAGGCAGCTGCAAGGGTAGCAGCCACCGTGATCGGCGGCGAGGTTTCCTTTATCGGTGGCGGCTATGGCAGATGGGCTTGCGTAGATCCGCAGGGTCGCAAGTGGCAGTTTGCATCCGATGCATCGATCCAGACCACCGGCGGTCGCGATACTTCTTGCGAACTGGAAACGCCGCCCCTCACCTACTCCGCGGACATCGAAAAACTGCAGGAACTTGTCAGGGCTTTACGCCGCGCCGGAGCTGTTACCGGGTGCCAGTATAATTGCGGGATCCATGTTCACGTATCCGGCAAGGGGCACACCCCTCAGTCGATCCGCAATTTTGCAAATCTTTTCTACGCAAACGACGCCTTGATCCGCAAGTCTTTAGGCATTACGGAATCCGGCGAGGTCGGTGGTCGTTCGATGCAGTGGTGTCAACCTATCGAGCAGGGTCTTGTGGAATCTTTCAAGGGCAAGGAAACCTTCGAACAGCTCCGAGATGCATGGTATCGGTTTTATGGCTACTCAAACGCCGAGCGAGCAATGGCTGAACATTACAACTCCAGCCGTTATCACATCCTCAACCTGCACCGCTTTTTCTCAACCTTAGGAACTCCGGCGAACACAGTTGAGGTTCGGGCTTTCAATTCTACCTTGCACGCCGGCGTGATCCGGGGCTACATCCTTTTGGTTCTGTCAATGAACGCAAGCGCATTGACCCAGAAAAATATCCGCCCGGTAAAAAATCCGATCATGAACGCTGGCAATGAAAAATTCGCAATGCGCACTTGGCTTAACCGCATGGGATGGACGGGCGAAATGTTCAAAAATCCTCACAAACTTTTCATCGAAAGACTGCAGGGCGATGCAGCTTGGCGTTTCGGTAGAAACGGCGATCAGTATCAGGAAAGACCGCTTTTCTAAAAAAGGCGGTTCTCCCGCCCGGGAGCGGATCTCAAAAAATCCGGTTCGACTCCGGATCCGGGCATTCGGCAATAGTGCCGCAACAATCAAAATTTTAGGAGGTAACGCTTATGTGTACATTCGCAATCAACAATCAATTTAACGGTATCGAAATTTCCTTCGAGGAAAAGCCCAGCGCGGAAATCCGCGAAGCAATGAAAAATCTTGGTTTCAGGTGGCACGGCGTTAAAAAATTATGGTACGCCAAAAATTCCGACGAGCGCATGGCGCTGGCTCTGAAACTCTCCGGAAATTCTGCAGCAGCTCCGGCGGCTCCGGCACAGATCTCCGCTCCGGCTGCAAGCGCTCCAAAAAATAAATACGGCGTAAAAGTCGGGGATATCTTCTACGGCAGTTTCGGTTACAACATGACCATCGTTGAATTTTTCCGGGTTGAAAAAATTCTCTCCGCTTGCAAGGTTGAGATCCAGCGGATCGGTCAAAAGGTGGAAGAAACCGAGCGCGGCGGCTCCGAGCGGGTTGTGGCGGATCCTGAAAACAAGATCAATGATCCGGTTCAAAAAATGGTTATGAAATCCAACTACGACGGCGAGATCTACATCAAAACTGAATACTGCACCGTTCGTCCTTGGGCGGGTCAGTCGGTTTATCAAAATACTTGGGATTGATCAAAATTCCTGCCGCGCTGGTGAGAAGTCTCCCGGGGTTCAATTCCCCGGGGCGGTATTCCGGGAAACCGGGCAACAAAAAATCTTTCAAAAAATCGGAGGTAAAAATTATGTGTAAAAAAATCGCTTATGGAATCCTTTTCACCGGTCTGATCTCCTGCACGGCTTTCCTGATGTCAACGAAGGCTCCGGCATCCGAGGCACAGGCAACAACAAAAAATCTCTACCCGGCAACCGCGGAAGTCGTCGAGCTGGATCGGGCTGCGGATCTGGTAACGGTGGAGACAGCTTCTGGAATCGCTTACGGTTTTTACGGCTGCGAAGATTATTTCCCGGGCGACCTCGTATCAATGATCATGGACGACAATGGAACGCCGGAAACAATTCTCGATGATGTGATCATCGACTGCCGCTACTCCGGTTATCAGGCACAGTAAAAATCTGCAATCAAAAATTAGGAGGTGCTCTTATGAAAAAATTCATCGAATCAAAAACAATGTTCAACACTCACCGCTTTGAAGTCGTCGAAAAAATTCCGTCCGGGTTCTTCGTCTGGAACATCGGCGACAATATGGTAGACGGCTATATTCCCATCGCCGAAAGCCTGCGCCCCGGGGACAGAAGCTGCTACGAAATAAGGCAAGAAACCTTAAAAGCCATCGCGCTGGATCCGGCTGCAATAAAAATTCTCCGAAACGCTGCAAGCTGGGGCATTACTTCCGTAAAGGCTGCAAACCGGGCGCTTAAGAGACAGCCGAAATCCTACAACACCCGCCGTCAAAAAGAACTTGCCGAGGCTGCACTCCCGATCCTCGAATCAATAACCGAATAAAACCGGCTCCGGCGGGGCGGTCAAAAATCTTTCAAAAAAAGACTTGACTTCCCTGCCGGGCAGAGCTATCATATGACCACAAAACAAATACGGCTATAACCGTACTAAACAAAAAAGGAGGATCCGATATGTTCAAAAAATTTCTTGAAAGAATCCTGAACGCGAAAACTGAAAGCGAGCTCCGGGAAATCGAAATAGAAATAGATCGGGCGTTCAACAATGAGAAAATCTCCGGCAAGGATAACGACCTGCTGTATAGAACCATCAACCAGCTTTACTGCTACGAACAAAGAAAACTCGAAAAATAGGAGGTGCGATATGGAAATAAAAATTTACCTGAACGGAAAGAAGATCTCAAAAAAAGCCGCCGTCGAAATGTACGGAAAAGAACGGATCGAAAAAAGAATCTCGGAAGCAATCGAGGGACACCTCGAGGATCCGCTGGAACTTCAGAGCTGGATGGACGGCATGGAAATCAAGGTTAGCGATTAAGGAGGGCATAACAATGGCAACAAAAAAATTTGAACTTTTCGGAGCCTGCTTCGGGAACGGCACAACTCTTTATAACAAAGCCGTTACGGCTGGCGGCGACTTCAAAAAAATCGGGCACATTTCTCCGGCTGGCAGGATCGTGTTCCTGAATCCGAAAAACTACGGCGGCACCGGTTGTGAAATCCCGGACGAGGCAATGAAAAAAATCTGCGAATGGTCCGAGGCTGCTGAAAAAAATTTCAAGGCAAACTGGTATCAGCTCCCGGATCTGAACCGATACGAAATAATGCTTGATACAATTCCGGCACAGGCTCTTTTGGATCATCCCTTAAAAGAAACCCTGAAAGCCTGCACCGATCTCCGTGAAAAGGTTGTACTTCTGGAACAAATTTATTTCAAAGAATATGCGTAAAATTATCAGCCCGAGCCCGGCGGGAAATCCGGGCAGAAAGGACTCGTTATGAAAAAATTATATGTATGCTACGGCTCAAATCTACATCTGCAGCAGATGTCTTACCGCTGCCCCGATGCTACCGTTTACGGATCTGGCGTTATCAAAAATTATCGCCTGAAATTCTACGGCGTTGCAAGCATTGAGCCACAGCCCGGTGAAGACTGCCCGGTTGGCGTTTGGGAAATCTCCGAACGGGACGAAAAAAATCTTGATCGTTATGAGGGCTTCCCTTCTCTGTACCGCAAGGAAGAAATCGAGGTTGTTATGGAATCTGGCGAAAAGGTCACCGCTATGGTCTACATCATGAATCGCTCCGGCAATGAATATGATCCCAGCCCCAGCTACTACGAAACAATTTATTCCGGCTATAAATCTTTCGGGCTGCCGCTTACCTACCTGCAGCGCTGCCTTGATCGGGTTCTGAAAGCCACACCGGTGTTTGGTGGCGATGGTGGATATGTTCCGCTCCGTTACCGTTATGGTCGTTGACAAAATACGGCTTTAGCCGTATAATCAAAAAAGCCGGGGCGCTCCTGCTCCGGCTATTCTTTCAAAAAAATTTTGGAGGTAGCGATATGCCGAAATTCAACCCAAACCCCACGCCGCTTGAATCAGCCCGCCGTGCTGCAGGTCTTACCCGTCAAAAACTATCGGAGCTCTCCGGAGTCAGCCTTAAAACGATCAAGGAATACGAACAAGGCCGTAACAATATTAACAATGCTCGGGCTATCATTGTTTCCGATCTGGCAGACGCTCTCCATGTTCCTGTAAAAAAAATTCTGAACGAAAGGAGCGAGCCTGATGCCTAAAAAAAATCCGAACCCCACGCCTCTGGAAGTAGTCAGGCACAGCGCCGGTCTTACCAGAAAGCAGCTTGCTGAAAAAGTCGGGATCTCCTACCGCACAATCGAAACCTACGAACAAAGGAAGAACGACATCAATATGGCTGCTGTTGCTTCCGTCAAAAAAATTGCTGATGCTCTGGGTGTTCCCATTGAACAAATAATTGATAAGTAAATATACTTACGTATATACTTAAGTAGTCAAAAAAATGGCAGCAGGATCCTGAAAAACCCTGCTGCCTTTTCATTTCCACATTTTTCACGAGATTCCCACGGGCTGTTTTAGACACAGTCCTCGAGGTTATCCCTCAAAAAATTTTTCGATGATCTCCATGCACTGCTCTGCCGTCAGGTCTACGGTAAGCTCTCCGTCCTCGGCTTTTGCATCCGGCTTATTTTTTGCCGGCCTCATGTCGAGAAGCTCCAACAATTTCTTGTTGTTCCCGGTACTGAAGGTTACGGAAATCTCCGCAAGGTCGTAACCGGCAAGCCTGCCCACCTCGATCAAAAAATTGTACTCGTTCCAGTCGATGTCGTCTGCGCTCAACTGTCCGAGCGGGGTCGGTCTTAAGTCGTCCCTGAAATTGAAATAGTACGGGAACCCCGCTTCGGAAAGCATCTTCTCCAGCGTGAAGATCTGCTCTCTCTCGGGGTGCGCGGCACACTCCTCCATCTTTTCCTCTGCGGTCAAAATTTTTTCTTCCATCGCTCTTTTGCTCCTTTCAAAAATTTATTATAAACGCCACCTGCGTTTACTTCAAGAAATATCCACCGGAGCTATGGTCGTCGGCGTTCCCGCCATCAAACATTTTCCGGTATCAACTATCGTGTAATAATGTTCTACCTGAACAATCCTGCCTATATCTCCGGTTATGAATCTTACCTGCTGCCCTTCGTACCGCTGAAAGCTGTACTCGCAAGGCTTCCTTTTCTCGCTTGGATCCCTTATATCAAAAATGGATAACTGTCCCTGCATTCTTACACCTCCCGGTAATAATCGGCAAGAATCTTTTTAACCTTCTTGAACTCCAGCAATGCGTATAGCCCTTTCTTCCAGTAGCGGCTCGTCTTGCTCCGGCTGCAGTGGTTCTCCCGGCACACTCTGTCCCATCCCATCCGGTCAATGTAGCGGTTCTCAATAATCGCCTTTGAAAGATTTTCTTCCGGCGTACTCTCCGGCAGTAGGTCTATTATGTTCATGATGTCCGAAAGAAGTTTAGAGGCTCTGTTCATCTGCTCAACAATCTTTTCGTCGATCTCGTCAAGCCTGATCAGGAGGGACACCGCTACGCCGTCGCCTGATGCGCTGCCTCTTGGCATTCCGTCAAGGTTCGGGCTTTTAAGCGGGGAAAACTCCCTGCGGATCTCATCCTTCCTGCGCTCCAAAGATTTTTTCTTGGTGATGCAATCCCGGTACTGGAATAAATACCGGTTTAAGAGCTCTGCCTCGTCTGAAAGCCTCTCGTCAAATTCCCTCATCTGCTTGCGCTGTTTCTTCATCCGCTTTTCCCTCCTCTGGTGCTGCTAAAAAATATATCCTGCCGCCTATGATCTGAATCTGCTGCAGGCTCCGCTCCTTGTGATCGAAGTCGTACATCGGGAACCCTCTTTCCCGGAGTTCGTCAAGCAAAAGCTGTATGCTCTGACACAGCGTGCCGTTCGGAACTTCTGAAAAATCCGGCTTTTCCTCTGATGCCATCTGCATCCTGAAGGCTGCCTGTCGCCGTTCCCGCTTCGCCTGCTGCCGTCTTTCGTATCTATTCATCCTTTTTACCGTCCTTCCTTTTAGGTTTCCTTTCCGGCTTTTCTTCCGGCTCCGGCTGTTCCTTGGGAGCCGGATCAAGTCGGATCCTGATCGTCGGCTGCGGCTTATTGAACGTCGCATAGATCGAGGTTACGCTGTAAGCAATCTGTACGGCTCTTTCTTCCGGCAGTCCTTTGCATATCGTGTTCAGGAAAGCCCCGGTAAAAACTTCCGCAAGGTCTCTCCCGTAATCAAAAAGATTATTCATCGCGCCCATCCCTCCCTGCTGCCGCCATCAAGGCCATCAAAACTATTCCGAAAAAAGTACCCAGAATAAATCCAGCGCCGCCTGAAATGATCAAATCAATCATGATAATTCCTCCTCATATCCCTCGCCTGAACCGGCGATCTCCTGCTCTGGTAATCTTCGCACGGTCCGTCTCCGTATTCCGTCATGCAACCGTAACAATCCGAATCCGCGCAGGAACACACCCACTCGCCGTCCTCTCTCCTGTGGAACTCGCAATTTCCGCAACAATCTTCCCATTCCTCTTTCCAACTCATCCGGCACACCTCTCTATATTCTGAATTTTTAGTATGTAATAATTCTTGCCCGGCTCTGCTCCCCACTCCGGCTTGCCCTCTCCGATGTCGAGCGTAACTGTCGCGATTATCTCCGGCACACCTTTGCCGTATCCGTTCCTGAAACAAATCTTTCGCCTCGCGTTATATCCTATCAGTGAGCCTTGCCATAAGCTCCTGAATCTGGTCTCGTAATACGGCTTGATCTCCCGGTACTCCTCCAGCTTTTGCCCATCCGAGATCATGTCGAACCATTTCTTTTTTATTGGCAATGTAAGCATCTTTCGTAAACCTCCTCTCCGTCGGCTTCGTGTTCTGGCTATCGGCACACGCTTTCTTTAATTTCTCGAAACCGCTCTTTGTTACATATAGTTTTCCGTCAAAGAAAATTATTTCCTCATCCTGAAACTCTATCTGCCGGAATCCGTACCGCTTTGCCCATTTCTTATTTATCCTTTTCTTCCGATGTTTCCTTGCTTGTACCGTTTTAGTGGTAACGATCACCGGCGTTCCCCATGGTGGTATCATTCATCCCATCCCTCCTCATCTTCTCTGTCTTGGTATCTGGAACAAAAATCTTTTGCCGGGCAATCCTCGCAGCCACACTCTCCGATGCTCATCTCGTCGGAACATCTCATACCTGCGTAGCGAACCATGCCGATCCGGTCTTTATCGTCATGCCAGTCCATTTCCTCAAATCCCCGGTAGTAAGAATCAAGCTCCGGCACTCTGATCGCCCTAATATCCGTCCACTCGCCGTCCCCACAAGCGTCCGTTCGGAGGGCTGCCTGAATTGCCTTGCCTCTGGTCTCTCCAAAAACTACGGTGCAATAATCTTCGTAGCACTTTTCGTCTCGAACTATATACGCTTTCATTTGCCCTCCTCCTTAATAATCTTTCGTAATGTATTAAGTTCCTGCTGCCTTATATCCTGCAATAGTCGTATATCCATGAGCGATAACTGAATTGTGCAATCATGTCCATAATTCCGCTTCTTTGTCTGCGAAAAAGTTTTGATCAACCTTTTTACTGGGTTTATGCGCTTTCCCTGTGCCTCAAATAGTGCGTAAATTTCTTCCTCAAGTACATCTATTCTCTCTTTGACCTCGTTAAAGGTATTCAATTCCACATCCGTCATTGCCTGCTCCTTTCTATGATCTGCTCCGCTTCTTCCGGGAAACACACCGTTCCGGCGTAGCCCCCGTTTGCCAGAATTGCCTTTATGGCCTGCCGCTGGAGGTCTGAAGGCTTCCCGTAATATGGCCGCTTTACCTCGAACCCGTAAAACTTTCCGTCGATCATGGCTATAATATCCGGCACACCGCCTCGGCTGTATGGTCCTGCTGCCGCTTTCCAGATATAGGCTTTCGGATATCTTTTCTTCAGGTACTTCATGATCTTCTCTTGGTACTTCGGTTCAAGCGGCACACGGGCTTTCAAATACTTTCTCGCTCCCGTCCTGTTCGCTGCCTTGCCTATCTGAATCAGGTAGTCAATGGCTGCGGCTTCGCTTGGGAATCTGTCAAGCTCCTTCATGTCGTCACCGCCTTCTTAAAATCTTCTACCGCCTGATCGGCTGTCCTCTCGTCCGGGTAATACTCAATGTAAATTGACTTGCCCTTCTGGTGCTTCCGCTTGCTCCGCGGTCTGTCGCGATCCTCGCTTCCCTCGGTGATCTCGGCTCCGGATCTCCATGCCTGCTTGCTCCCGTCCTTGTAATAAACAAAGGTTACTTCGTGCCATATCATGCCTCGTTTCCCTCCTCTTTTCTTGAAATGAACATAAGCACCGCCGATTCTTCCGGCTTCGGTCTATCTTCCCAGTCTTTCTTTTCCTCGTTCCAGAATTTGTCAATAAGGTCGTTATAAATCGCCGGTGTTTCCGGTGGATCCTGAAGGCAAGGCTCGGTAATGTATAAACAAGTGTGCTTGTGAAAGTACGCTACCCATATCTGGTTCAATCTTTCCTTAAGCTCCGCTCCGACCTGCTCCAGTTCCTGAATGGAATAATTCTTAAAGATTGCTCTGCCCGCTTTCTTCCCGGCATCATATTCGTCAATGCATCTTTGAAACTCTTTGATAACTTCGTCTCCGTCCCGCTCCAAAACCTTAAAATCTGCTACGGCGATCTGAATCAAATAATCGTTCGTGAGCCCTCGGAGCTGCTCCTTTAATTTGTCGAACGCTATCTTGTATCTTCCGGCTAAATCCTCCGGGGACACTTTTTCTTTGTTTGTCCGGTACTTCGATAGCGTATTTTCAAGGGTTTTCCTTAATTCCTGCTCGGTTTCCATGGCCATCTCCTTTCCTAACGCCTAACAAACCTAACGCCTAACCATTTTCCGAAGGCGTTAAGAAAAAGTCCTTTGCTTTCAAGGCTTTGCGGTCATTCCTAACGCCTAACGCCTAATTTTGAAATACATACCTAAATCTTTTCTACGATACACAAAAAAGTTTGCAAATTCCTCGCGTCATAATACCTATAAATAGGCGTTAAGTAGTTAAGTTATATAAATAGGCTCTCTAAAGCCTTGATTTTACTGGCTTTTTGACCTAACGCCTAACCTAACGCCTAACCTAACGCCTAATTGTTAGGCGTTAGGAATTTCAAGCTAAAACGGAAGCTCCTCCTGCTTGAAATTTTCCTTTTTCTTCTCGTCCTTTACGAAAGGGTTATCGTCGTCCTGAAAAGGTAACTGATCAAGTTGGGATTCATCAATCGGTCTGAATCCGTCCATATCTGCTGCCGCCTCGTCCTCGTTCAATGGATCCGAACTCTTTGTAAATCTGCCGAGATCGAAACAAACAAACCGGCACACCCTGTTGTCAAACCACTTCGTAACGCTGTATTCCTTGCCGCCGTTCGCCTTTGGCTTGGATGCTATAATGTCGTTGTCCGCAAGGTACTTAAGCGTCTTTCTGGCGCTGTACCCGGCTTTCTGCAATGCCTGATTCAGAATACTCGGGAAGATGTACGCCTTGGCTGCCATCTCGTCTATGGTTCCGAGGCAGGTTCCGAGTGCTTTTTCTCCGAATTGCCCTCTGTTTGAAAGGATCCAGTCGACTATGAACTGGGTAGCGTTTTCGTTTACATCCGCGACTCCGGAGGATAACTGCTCCCGGATGATCGTCTCTGCCATCTGCACCGCCCGCTTCCAGCTTTCTTCGGTGTATGTAAGTAATAATTTGCCGTTGTCGCTTTCAGATTCGGGCAGACGCGCCTCTGAAAAAATCCAGCCGTCAATCATAACATCTGCAAGCGCAACCGCCGCTATGCCTGCGATATGGCTTCCACTCGTTCCGTTTGCAATCTTGTATATTTCCTCGGTCATTTTGCCGTAAGCGTCTGTTATGCTGCGTTCGTCGGTCTCCATAACCTTATCAATGAAAATATTTCCTGCGTGTCCGTAACAAAGGGCTGTCTGCTGGTGCATGAGGGAGGCTTCCTTTTCCTCGGTGAACGGTCCCCCGTAGATCTCCAGAACTCTGGTCGATACACCTGTTTGGCTGGTCTCGGTTGATAATGGTTCCTCGCCTGTGGCAAGGCACACCGTTCTCCATGTGTTAAGCTGCTGTAAGCCGCCGCCCTTGCTACCCCTCGCCCTGCCGGTTCCTGATGCAAGCATATAGACTATCTTTTCTATGTTTTCCTGCTTATTTCCTGCGAGCTGGCGCTCATCAATCCCCATCGGTAGGTCGTTGTAGAATCCGGCCATCCTTTCAAGAGCTACCTGCGTAGCGTTAAAATTGACCATCAAGTGCTCCGGGTCTCCCCAAACGGAAAGCGCAGCCTTTAGTGCTGCCGTCTTACCGCCCTTACTGCCGCCCCAGTTATATACGAAAAATATTCTCTGGGATAGGATCCGCAGGAGCGGTGCTGCGAAAGCTGCAGCAAGAATGAATCTGAACTTGTCACGCTGTCTGTGCGGTCTCATCAACTGGACCCATTCTTCCTTGGTTCCGCTGGCGTGGTAGGCTGCCGCCCATCCCCGGAGCGATGGCTCAATGTCTAAAACTACATCGTCGGCGTGTCCCGGAAGAAACCTTCCGCGAGTCTGCCACCCGAAGGTACTTGTGGAATCTGCCTTTGTGATAATATCTATATTCTCCGCTTCCAGCCCCTCTAAAAATCGCACAACCTGTTTTGCGTTCTCGCTGGTGATCGTGCATCCGAGGTCTGCAAGGACGGTTATGCTCCTGCTTGTAAATACCGTGGATCTCGGGTAGATGGCGGTCTGCCACCTGCCGTCTCTTTTGAACGCTATCTCGATCTTTTCCTCTCCGGTCTCCAAACTCTTAAGTCTCTGGGTAAGAATGATCGGCGTTCGACACACCATGGTTGGTGTTAGCTTCTTCTCGTCAATATGGCTTATTCCCTTTTCCGAATAAAGCCACCCTTCCGGCTGCCTTAAATTAACCGGTGCTCCCTTTATTGCCTCAGGGATATAGTCTGTAATGTCGTCAATCTCGATCTGCTTTGCTTTCTTCAGTGCTTTCTGAATCTTGGCTGTCGCTTCGTCTTTTCCCTCGTTCATGAAAAGCTCTGAAGGATCCTTGACTCCGTATGCCCTGCAGCTCCATGTGAATACCTCGCCCGAGAATCCGGTTTCGTGCAATACCCGACACACCTTCTCGAGGAATGTATCGCCGCCCTTGTCCGGCTCAACGTGTATGTAAACCTTCAAGCCGTCAAGAGCCGGAACCATCGGAGCTTTGAAATTGCTTGCTCCGGGGACGCCCAACGCCGGGAAGGTCAAGTGCCATAAAGTCTGCGTGTCGCTCTCTCCCTCAACCAGAAGGACGCTGCCGTTCTCCCTGATTGCCGGAAGTCTCCACAAGCCGTAAAGGGTAAGTTTCCCGGACGATCCGTAACTCCATCTGAACTCTTTTGAACCGTATCTCTTTCGGAATACCGGAGCCTTCGCTCCGCTCTCGTCGTAGTAAGGCATCTTAAGGAAGTTCGTTCCGTCTCTGTCCCTGCCGGTTTCTACCCGGCACACATCCCTCAAAAATTCCTCGGGGAGTCTTTTATGAAATGCGTACTCCTGAATCGTGAGCGGTTCAAGCGTGGGTTTCCTTTCCTGTTTTCTTTCTTCCGGGTCCTGATATCTTCCGTACTTCTGGAGGATCTGCTTGTAGGCTTCTTTCGTATCTACGCCGTTAAGTTTCGCCCAGAATGTTACGAAATTCCCATCAATGCATCCCGTGAAGCAATGGCACTTTCCTGTCCTGATGTCTGCGGTAAAGGAATCCTTCTTATCGTCGTGAAAGGGACACTTTCCCATTATGCGGTCGCCGGTGATCTTTGGATTTTTAAGCACAGCTCTGTATTCTGCGGCATAATCGACAAACTCGTCGATATTTATTTGCTCTGCTACCATCGCCATCGCTCCCTTACCTTGAATTTTTTACCAATGTTATAAACTCTTTCCTTGTCAGCGTTACGATCCGTCCCGGAATCTTAAGCCTTGAAATCTCGGCTATCTCCGCTCTCATGCCCTCGCTGATGATCCCGTCAATAACAACAAGCAGGAACTCGTCGCAATGGCGGAGGGCGTGTATTCCGAGGCCTAACCCGCATTCCCTCTCATCCTCGTCAGAATCGTCCAGAAACTGCGTAAAATAGATGTGGGGTACAATTGGTAACTTGCCGTCGAAAACTGTCTGTCTGGCGAAATACTGCGCCACCGCTATGTTAAATTCCTGCTGTCTTTCTTTCTTTGCTCTGTATCTTGAAATGATATAAACTTTTTTCATGCTGACCTCTTTCCGCTTTTGGCTCCAAAGCAGGGCGTATGCCCTGCCCGGAACCTGAAAGCAATGTGTTTTAGTTGAAAGGCAAATCGTCTACATTTCCGTCCGGCACATTCATGAAGCCGTCGCCCGCGTCCCCTGCTGCCGGTGCGGTGTTGTAATCTGCATCGTCAACCGCTACTGAGGAATCGTTCTTCAGGGTTTCTGCCATGGCCTTGGTTGCCTCTTTCTGCTCGTCTGTCAG
>OCVV012832589.1_pt1 | contig 15304 bp, 14 predicted proteins | sample 1539721 | NCBI WGS metagenome assembly OCVV01 (sample SAMN02144230, study PRJEB22623) | gut metagenome | biome: sheep rumen | host: Ovis aries | place: New Zealand
CGTTCGGGGTGTTCCACATCAGCAGGGGTTCCGTCCTTTCAGGACTCCACCGCCTGCCTGTAGTCTTTCGTCCCTTCGGGACTTTGGTGGTACGTTTGCGGATAATCATATAAAATTATCGTTAATTATTGGAAATTATTGTCCGAAAAAAAACAAGCCGCTTGCGGCGAAAAGAAGAGACATCATTGTATAAGACGATTTTGTGTAGTTACTTCATTGTTCATTGTCCCCTCCTTCAACTCTTCTGCGAACGCACACCTGCATCCACCACCATCGTCCACTCGTCATCACCTCCATTTTGCGCCCGTATCTTCCTCCCCCTCTCACCCGCATCTTCCCCAGGCTCGCACCCGTATCAACCCCCATCTCGCACCTGTATCTCCCTCCCTCTCCCACCCGTATCACCCCCAGCCTCGCACTCGTATCAACCTCCGTCTGGCACTCGTATTATCCCTCAACGAGATGCCTGCCAGAACCGAGAAGAAACGACTGCCAGAAGCGTGAAGACATGACTGGGGAGTGGAGGAGGATGCGGAAGGGAGTTGATGGAAAGGTGGGGAAGACGTGGACAGATGTGTTTTCTGGCATAATAACACCTCAATTCGGTATCAGAAAAATTTAATTCTTCAAGTTCCTCCAATGCTCAACTTGTTTGGCTCTAAGTTTTTTTAGTTCACGATGTTATGAGTTGAAGAATGCTTTTCATTCTCATGCTTATGTTATAGGCACCTCTAAACCTCCAAGCGAAGCGACCTCACACCCCAAAAGACCAAAATTCAGCATTCGTCGAAGGCACCAAACCACCGCCGCTGCTCCTGCCCTACGTGCAACGCCGTTGCACATTCAATTTGCACGGCATTCCAATTGTATATTGAGTGCCGTTGCTATTACAATTTGCACGACGTTCCACTCATCAGGTCTTCCTCTTCCCACAGTTTGCACAGATTCCCATAAATATTTTCCCACGCAGAAAACACGAAAACCACAGAATTTCTTAGTGTGGGAAAAAGCCCTCCGATTCGCCTCTTTACGGTGATAAATCTTGACCTTTAGGTTATAAGTAGTCGAAACAAAAATAGTTTATATGTTGCGGCAAGCCGCATTGTTTTCTTGGACAATAATGTCCGATAAAAAACAACTCAATATGAATTTACTATTATGGGTCAGTCTGTAGGGTTACATAAAATACAATGGTCTGCTTCATATTCTCAAGAAAACATCGAAATAGGAGGAAGTGGATATTTTTATGTTGAAGTTGAAGAATAATGAAAGCGGCAACCATGAAGTGATAGATTTCTTCATGGTTGCTGTTCTTTAAGTGAAAAGATTTGTCGATGTGAAATATTTATTGTAGGTTTGCAAAAATTATTGTTGTATGGAAACAAACAAAGTGGTGAAGGTGAAACCTTTGAGGGGTGGATGGCAGGGATTTTATACGAAACTGAAGCGGAAGCCTTGGATGGAGATGGAGATAACGTTGATGGTGACTCCTGAGATGTATAAGAATCCGCCTGCTGTTCCAGAAGGGATGTGTACGGAGGATATGGCAAGGGTGATTACGTTCAAGGGGAGTTACCATGAGGATAAAAAGGTCTTTATCTCTTCGATGATTCAGCAGCGTTCGTGTGATGCGGATGGGTATGGCATGGAGCCAGACGAGTATCTTTGTGGAGTGGTCTCTCATGATGGGGTGTTCTTGTCGCTGTTGGATTAGGAAAAAATGGTTATTACCTTCTGATTGAAATCTTAAACAAAAGAAGATGAAGAATACAAGATGGATGGTTGTCGTGTGGGCTATCATGCTCTGTCTGGGTGTCTTTGGAGAGGACATCCTGAAATGGTGGCGTGGTGAATATTTGACAAGGGTGGTGGATGGTGATGTGGATTCAATAGCGGCAGTAGAAGACACGATGGCTGAAGAGGAGGTGGTGCAGACACCGCCTGATGACAGCCTTTTCAATTCGCTGGTTCCTCATGAGGCACCAACATTGTTCCAGCGGTTTGAGAGTACTTATAAGGCTGATTTTGGCAGGGATTTTGAGTATGAGGTTTGTGTGGATTTCCCCAGACGTGAAGTGGAACACTCTGCGGGTATTCGGAGATGGCTGGTAGAAAAGTTTGAAGAGGCTCTGTTTCTCCATGGAGAGACTGGTTATGTTGCCCCCAAAAAGATGAATAGGAAACGTTTTTATAGGGGGGGCATCTATGCGGATGATAAAATTGGACTTTTTTATAGTAAGCGTTTTTTCGACCTTATTCGTGATGATGAGATTGAGAATGATATCGATTATCCATATGGTTTGTATCAACATTTCCACATGAAGGCTATCCTCGCAACGGAGCGTTTTGTGTCTTATCGAGGATGGATTGAAAATTATTATGGTGGAGCGCATGGGACATACGTGGCAAGAGTCTATTCATTCGATCCCGTCCATCATGTGGAGGTCGATTGGAATTATTTATTCAAGCATGGAAGCCGGGACAGCGTTTTGGCTTTGGTTTCAGATGCGGCGATGACAAACCCAAGGTTTCTGTATTGGGAAAAGGGGAGATTTGAACGTATGGATGATGCTGAGAAACATCTGTTTTTAGTACATGCGAGGGACTATCATGGGAAACCCATGACTCCGCAAGTTGGACTTTGCAAAGATGGGGTCATCTTTTCTTATCAGGTGGAACTTTTGAGTTGTTATGCCGCTGGGAGTTTTCACTTCAAGGTGACGAAGGAGAAGTTGGCTCCTTACCTGACGGAACGAGGCAAATGGTGTCTTGATGTTGATGGATCTTAGTCGTTTTTTGTTTAATAGAATAAAACGTTTACTTTTACAAAAATATCTAAAACATAATACTTATGAAGAAAATTGGATTTTTTAGCATCGTGACAGCGATGGTGCTGGCAAGTTGTGGCGGTGGAACACGTCAGCCGGATGGGGTGTTCAATTATGAGACGCCTGTGGATTTTTCGGATTTGATTAGTGCGGTTGAGAAGGAGAGAATGGAACAGATGAAGAAGGGGGAGGGTGGAGATAGTGAGAGTGGGGATGAGGATGAAGGAGGGGTGTGGGTCGAACCAGAGGGATGGACTGAAGGCATGGGGTATGAACTCTTTGAGGACACTTCGTTTGTGGTGAGACTGCCGCAATATGAAGGGTCGGAACAGCCTTTCTTGAAGAATGCGGAGGATTTCTACAATAGTTGCACGATGGCGCACAATTTGCAGAGCAATCTGGAGATGGTGGCGCGTGAGTTGGCTACGGAAGAGGATGTGGTGAAGTCGGTGCAGGGGATTGGGGCGGATTTCTTGAGGAATGCGGAACTGAAGAAACAGACTCAGGTGTTTGAGGACAGTCTTGTGGTGGCTTTACAGCAAGATGCGGAGATGTCGGAGGAGGAACGAGAGGAACAAGAGGAACCATACGGGGGATATGGCCATTATGTGGAGTTGCTCGGTGACTTATGGGGCGATATTGAAGAGTTGGTTGCTTATAAGTTCTACAGGAGTGAGGAGGCTTTTGTGGATTCGTTGGATTCGCTGGGAGTTCGGATGGAGAAGATGACAGAGAAACAGTTTGTGGCTTACAAAAATTCGAGCGCAGACATGAGGGTGAAGGTGATGCTGGAACAGATGAACGCATGTGAGACTTTTGACGAGCAGTGTTCTCTGTTTCTGAACTGGGCTAACTGCAAGGAATCGATGGACGAGGGTGAATGGTTGCTGAAGGTGGCTGCCCGATTGATGAAAAGTGGTAAGTATAATCCGCTGTTGTATCATGTCTGGCTGGATTGGCGTTGTCTGACACAGGGCATGCTGGGTTCGTCGCGTGATTCAGAAATACCGAATCAGTTGTATAATGAGATGCGCAGGGTGTGCTACCTTGCTTGCTTGAAACGCATTGAGGCTTTCCCGCATGATGCGTTGGCCATGAACTGTGCGGCAGTCTTGGCCGGAAGAGCGAACTTGCTGCGTCTCGGGTCTTACATGTTTGGGAATGATGGCATCATGGAACAGGCTGAGTTTATGCCCAAACGGTTCCAAGACGAAGAGGACGAAAATGAAAATGAGGAAGCAGAAGAGGAAGAACTTTACGATTCGGGAGAGCATTATATTGACTCTCTCGACATCTGGGTGGATGATGATGGCAATGTGTTGGAGTGAATCGTGATGCCTTCGGACGGTATCAGTTCACTTGATTTATCGGTTCTCCATCCAAGTAGGCGCGGACATTTTCTGTGCAGATATTGATGAGTCGTTGTCTCGCCTCGCGCGTTGCCCAGGCAATGTGTGGGGTGAGATAACTGTTTTTGGCGGAGAGGAGCGGATTGTCGGATGCGGGTGGTTCGGTGGTGATGACGTCGGCTCCGTAGGCGGCGAGTTGGTCGCTGTTGAGGGCTTCGGCCACGGCGGCATCATCGACAAGGGGACCTCGGCCAGTGTTGATGAGGATGGCAGAAGACTTCATGGTGGCGAGCCGTTCGGCATCCACGAGGTGGAGGGTGTCTTCGGTGAGGGGACAATGGAGAGAGACGATGTCGCACTGCTCGAAGAGGGTGTCAAGGTCGGCTTTCTTGATGCCGTAGGGGAGGTCGTCTTCGTCTTTAGATGTGTAGGCCATGACTTGAAGTCCGAAACCTGTGGCGATACGAGCCGTGGCCATGCCTGTGTTGCCAAGGCCGACGATACCCATCTTCTTGCCGTTGAGTTCGAAGAGGTTGTGGTCGAGATAGCAGAAGTCTGGTGAGTTGCTCCATCGGCCAGAGCGGTTTTCGATGGCATAGTATTCTACATGGCTGACGATGTTGAGCAAATGGCAGAAGACCATTTGTGCCACGCTTTCTGTGGAGTAGGCAGGAATGTTGGTCACCACGATGTTTTGGCGGCTGGCCACTTCGAGATCTACCACGTTGTAGCCGGTGGCAAGCACACCGATATATTGCAGACGTGGCAGCATGTTGAGTACGGAGGCATCGAGTACCACCTTGTTGGTGAGTACGATTTCTGCGCCTTTGCATCGGGCTACGATGTCATCGGGTGTGGTGCGTTCATAGACCTCCACGTCGGCCAATTCTGAGAGTCCGTCCCAGGAGAGTTCGCCTTGGTCCACGGTGTATGCGTCGAGTATAACTATTTTCATAAGTCAATGTTTTCGATGCAAAATTAGTCAATATTCAAGAAAAAAGCACTATCTTTGCACGATATTTTTTGAGAAATGGCTGAAGAAACTCCAAATAGACTCATTGATTCTCCAGGAGAGAAGGACGCGACCTACGACCATGTGATTAAATATACGGGGCTTTTCGGTGGCGTGCAGGGCATCACAATGTTGGTGTCGGTGGTGAGGAATAAAGTGGTGTCCGAACTCCTTGGCCCTTCGGGAATGGCGCTGATTAATCTCTTTCACAATGCAGTCAAACTCCTCAGCCAGTCAACCGATTTTGGCCTTTCGTTCAGTGCGGTGAAGCATGTGGCAGAGTTGTCAGACTGTGGCACTGAGGCGGAAATACAGAATCTGGTGCGCACGGTGCGTACTTGGTGTCTTTTTGCCGGACTTCTGGGCATGCTGCTGGCGTTGGCCTTGTGTAGGACGCTGAGTCTGTGGACTTTTGAGACTGAGGACTACACGTGGGATTTTGCACTGTTGTCTCTGTCCGTCTGCCTGCTGACCATTCAAGGAGGTGAGATGGCCATACTGAAAGGGCTGAAGAAACTGAAAAAGGTGGCCCTCGTCTCGGTGTTTGGCGCACTGGCCACGTTTGTTCTGTCTGCCCCCATCTATTATTTCTGGCGAATGGACGGAGTTGTGTGTTCGCTGGTGTTGTGCAGCATTGTGATGCTGGCCATCCATCTGCACTATTCGGGCAAGGTGATTCCCTGGCGCGTGTCGCTTTTTTCGCCAACGGTTTACTCGCAGGGGCTACCGATGGTGCGGCTGGGCATCGGATTTATCATTGCCGGCATTTTCGGACAGGGTGCGGAGTATGTCATCCGCACGTTGATTCTGCACTTTGGCGACTTGAACGACGTGGGGCTTTACACCAGCGGTTACACCCTTGCCGTTAGTTATTCCAACCTCATTTTTGTGGCTTTCGAAGCCGATTATTTTCCTCGTCTTTCGGCTGCCCAACACGACAGGAAGCGGATGAACCGGGCTGTCAATCAGCAGATGGAAGTGGGTGTGCTGTTGGTCGCCCCCATGTTGGCTTTCTTCGTTTTGGCCATGCCAGTCCTTGTGCCGTTGCTCTTCTCTGCCAAGTTTGTCGATGCGGTGCCGATGGCGATATGTGCCACCTTCTATGTCTTTTTCAGGGCTTTCACCTTGCCAGCCTCCTATTTGGCTTTGGCTAAAGGTGACTCACGCATGTATATGTTGACAGAGTTGGTCTATGACATCTTCATAGCGTTGGCCATTCCCTATGCGTTCAAGTTCTGGGGATTGTCTGGAGCCGGTTGGGCCTTGTCGTTGGCAGGACTGTTGGACATGGTGTTTATCCATGTCATCTATGCCATCAAGTACCATTTCCGCTTGGATGCCAGTCGATTGAAAATATACCTTTTACAGTTGCTGTGTTTTTCGGTGGCTGTCTTCGCGGCCTTGCAGACGGACTGGTGGATGAAGGCGGTGGCTGCTGCGGCAATGTTGGCTTCGGTGACCATCTCAGTCGTTGCCTTGAAGGATAGGACACACCTCATAGCAAATTTGAAGAAGAAATTATGGCGAAAGTAACGGTGCTCACTCCTGTGTATAATGCAGAAAAATATCTGCGTCAGTGTCTGGATTCCCTGCAGGAGCAGACATTGACCGATTGTCAGTTCATCTGTATCGACGATTGCTCCACCGATGGCTCTTTTGCCCTGCTGCTGGAATATGCACGTGCCGACCAGCGTTTTCAGGTGTTGCGTACACCAGCCAACAGCGGACAGGCCAAGGCGCGCAACTTGGGGCTTCAGTTTGCACGGGGCGAATACGTTGCCACGTTGGATGCTGATGACTGGTATGCACCCGACACGTTGGAACAGGCCTATCTGTCGCTGAAGGGGCAGAAAGCACAATGTGCAGTGTTCCAACTGATGCTGTGCGAGGAAAGCGATGGAAGCGAACGGCTTTACCCTTTTCCCGACGAGCGCACGGAGTGGAGTGGGGAGGAAGCGTTTCGTCTCAGCCTCGACTGGTCGCTGCATGGACTGTATGTGGCAGAGGCCGACCTCTACAAGCGATTCCCTTTCGACGACACTTGCCTGTTGTATAGCGACGACAACACGACCCGTCTGCACTACCTCAACTCCCGTCGGGTGGTGCGCTGCCAGGGGCGATACAACTACCGTCAGCATCCGGCTTCCATGACGAAAGCCTGCACCATCCGCCGCTTCGACTACATGATGGCCAATCTTTCCATGAAACGTCAGATAGAGGCCATGACTCTCAGCGACAAGCAGGGCATTCTCAATCTCTATGAGGCGCACCGCTGGCGCAACCTCATTGGCTGCTATGGCTACTTTTTCCACCATCGCACTGCTTTCACACCAGAGGAACAGCGGCAGATTCGGACTCTCTTTGTCCAGATGCTGTCCACCATCGAGGGGCATCGCATCCCTTGGCGGCTCAAGATGAAACTGGGCTATTATCCTTTCCGCTCCTACTTCCTCTTTTCCCAGATGGAGAACCTCTACTTCACACTGCGCAAGATGTTGGGACGCTGAAAGAGCGGTGGTACAAAAAAAGCAGGAGGTTTCGCCTAATGGTGAAACCTCCACTTGTTTGTAATACCTTATTCTTGTTGTCATTCGTGGGGAAAAGTCCCTTCGGAATGTTTACTTCTTCTTCATGGCTGCGTAGCGGTTCATGAACTTGTCCACACGACCTGCAGTATCGACCAACTTGGCCTTGCCGGTGTAGAAGGGGTGAGAAGTGGAAGAAATTTCAATCTTGATGACTGGATACTCCTGACCTTCGAACATTTCAGTTTCGCTGCTCTTGGCAGTGGAGCGAGAGAGGAACATATCGCCGTTTGACATATCCTTGAAGATGACGGGGCGATAATTGTCTGGGTGAATACCTTTTTTCATTGTTTTGTTTTTGTTTTATACAGTCAATATACTACTGCTGGTGTAACAAATAAATTTTATTTCAAATGCTTTTCTGCTGAAAAGCGGTGCAAAGGTACGACTTTTTATCAAACAGACAAAACAAAAAGAAGGATTTTTCTCTTTTCTTCAAAAAAAGCATCATAAAAACGAAAAAAACTCCTCTCACTTATCTCATAACTCTCAACTTTTCACTATCTTTGCAATCGTTTTTGTGGAAACACATATATTTATTAATAATATAAATACACATTTTTATTATGGTAAGTTACAAAGAACTTGGTCTCGTGAACACTCGCGAGATGTTTAAGAGGGCTGTGGCTGGCGGCTATGCCATCCCCGCTTTCAACTTCAACACAATGGAGCAGATGCAGGCCATCGTGATGGCTGCAGTGGAGACAAAGTCTCCTGTAATCATGCAGGTGTCGAAAGGTGCCCGCAACTATGCCAACGGCACCATTCTCCGCAACCTCGCCAAGGGTGCTGTGGAGTATGCAAAGGAACTCGGCTGCGAGCATCCTGAAATCGTTCTCCACCTCGACCACGGAGACACTTTCGAACTCTGCAAGGACTGCATCGACAACGGCTTCTCTTCTGTCATGATTGACGGCTCTTCACTCCCCTACGAGGAGAACATCGCCCTCGCCAAGAAGGTGGTTGACTACGCTCACCAGTTCGACGTGACCGTCGAGGCTGAACTGGGTGTGCTCGCTGGTGTGGAAGACGAGGTTCAGTCGGCCGAGTCTCACTACACTAAGCCCGAAGAGGTGATTGACTTCTCTACTCGCACTGGTTGCGACTCTCTCGCCATCTCTATCGGCACTTCTCACGGTGCCCACAAGTTCACTCCAGAGCAGTGTACTCTCGTCAACGGCGTGCTCGTACCTCCACCATTGGCATTCGACATCCTGCACGAAATCGAGAAGAAACTTCCTGGCTTCCCCATCGTGCTCCACGGTTCTTCTTCAGTTCCAATGGAAGAAGTGAACACCATCAACAAGTACGGCGGTCACCTCGAGGCTGCTATCGGCATTCCAGAGGAGCAACTCCGCAAGGCTGCCAAGTCTGCCGTTTGCAAAATCAACATCGACTCAGACTCTCGTCTGGCCATGACGGCTGCCATCCGCAAGCACCTTGCTGAGCACCCCGGCGACTTCGACCCACGTCAGTACCTGAAGCCAGCCCGCGAGAACATGAAGAAGATGTACATCCACAAGATTGTCAACGTTCTTGGTTCTGATGGCAAACTCGCTCAGTAATTCGCAAAATTTTTAATAAACTCGATAGGCGCAACTGCAGACACTTTTGCCTGTGGTTGTGCCTTTTTTTGTTGAATTGATAATTGAGGATTTTCATGCGAAGTCTTATTTCAGTTCTCCTTCTTCTTCTCCCCCTGCTGTCTGTCTCCGCACAGACCCACCTCCCCGATTCCTTTGTCGTGGCCACACCCACTGTGCCTGTGCAGCAAATGGATTCGACCTATCTGGCACAGATAGACTCCCTCATGCAGACCTATGAAACTGTGCGCCAGCAGCAAAAAGTGGAGGCGGCGGTCAGGCAGTTTGAGGCGTTGCGGCTGAAGAAAGAAATGTCGATGAGCACCGATGGTGTGCTGCCCTTGGCACGAGGCTTGCTGCTCACCTGGACCGACCACAACTCTATCACCCATCCAGCACAGTTTGAACGCAAAGGTGACGGATGCAACTGGATTGATTATGGAGTGGCTGGTGCGCCTTTAGTGGCCAACTGGGTGATGAAAGCCGCAGGTGTGAAGAGCCGTTCAAAACTCGAACGCATGCTGACAGCCAACGCCATGGCATTGAGCATCTCCTTTGGTGCATCAGAACTGCTGAAGCACACCATTCATGAGACTCGCCCCGACCGCAGCGACCGCCATTCCTTCCCGTCGGGCCACACCTCCTTCGCCTTCGTGTCGGCCACGGTGTTGAGCCGCGAGTATGGCTACATCTCCCCTTGGATTTCGGTGGGCAGTTACACCACCGCCACCGCCACGCAATTTCTGCGCATCAAGCACAACAAGCACTGGATGCACGACCTCTACATGGGTGCAGGCATCGGCACGGTGAGTACCAATCTGGCCTATTTCCTCACCGACAAGATTTTTGGTGCCGATGCCATCAACCGCCCCGAAGTGCGCCGCAAGGATGTCCTGCGCCTCATGAAGTTCAACACCCTGCCCACCGGCTATTCCTTTGTGGCGGGCACTGAGATTGGCAACCGCAAGGTGAAGTTCGACGATGCCACCCTGAAGACGGGTGCCGCCATCGCCGTAGGTGCCGACCTCTCTTTCCACACTTCACCCCATTTTTCCATCGAACTGATGACCCGTGCCGTCGATGCCCAGATGAAGGTGTATGCCAACGAATCGTCCGATTCCCCCATCTACACAGGCGACAACCTCGACATCTACCACTTCGATGCTGGTGTCAAGTTCAGCACCCCCGTCTCTCTCGGCCAGCGCGTAGGCACCCGCATCTTTGCCGGCACCCGCATCATGGACGGCATCACCCTCACCAACGGCGTGAAGTCCTACACCATCCCCGACGAGACCAAGTTTGAATGTGGCATCGGTGTCTCCTACGAATGTCTCGACACCGACAACTACGCATGGGGCATCATTGCCGACTACTACCACACCTTCTCCCACTACATGAAAAACCGCTACAGCATCAGTTCCGTCTGGAAAATACTGTTTTAGTGCAGCCACAAGCCGTCAGTCAGGCAAAGCAGATAGATGAAGCCTTAAAAGTTTAATTCCACATGAAAGCGAAACAATAATCTCACTTTTTTCAAGCCTCTGCCACTATTTGGCGTATCTTTGTGCTATCTTTGCAGAAAAATACCAGAACTATGATGAAAAATGACAGAGGACAGACCTTGATTAACAAGTATGTGTGGGTGATAGACACCATCTATCGCGCAGGAAAGATTTCGTTCAGGGAACTGAACAGAAGGTGGGTGCGTGATGAGGAAATCAGCGAGGGTGTGGAACTTGCCAAACGCACCTTCGACAACTGGCGCTATGCCATCAGGGATATGTTCAAACTCGATATTGAGAATGAGAATTGCGGTGAATACCGTTATTACATCGAGAATGAGCGGGACATCTTCAACAATGGGCTTAGCTCATGGCTGATTAACACCATCTGTGTGAGCAATGTCTTGACGAAGAGTGAGAGCATCAAAGACCGCATCCTGCTGGAGTATGTGCCATCGGGGCAGGAACATCTGCAAACCATCATCGAGGCGATGAAGGAGGGAAAGGTGCTCAACATGACCTATCACAGCTATTGGAAGGATGAGGAGAACTGCTTCGATGTGCATCCCTATTGTGTGAAGCTCTTCCGTCAGCGCTGGTATCTGGTTGCCCTCAGCACCTATGCCTACTACCATCAGAAGGGACCAAGAATTTATGCCCTTGACCGCATTCTGGACCTGCAGCAGACGGAAGAGTCTTTCGAGATGCCCAAGGATTGGAATGCGGAGGAATATTTTGATGGGTGCTTCGGTGTCATTGCCGACCACCACACGAAGATTCAGACCGTGAAGCTGAAGGTGTCGGCAGGGCAGGCCAACTATATCCGTGACCTCGCTTTGCATGAGTCGCAGAAAGAAAGGGAACGCAACGAAGAATACAGCATCTTCACCTATCGTCTTCGCCCTACCTTCGACTTCCAGCAGGAACTGCTCTGGAATGGTGAGGACATGGAGGTGCTGGAGCCAGAATGGTTGCGCAAGGAGATGGCAGGAAGAATTGAAAGAATGTGGAACAAATATAAGGAGGATTGAAAATGCAAGATTTTGCAGCAATAGATTTTGAGACAGCGAACAATGAGCGCAGTTCCGTATGTTCTGTGGGTATCGTGATTGTGCGCGAAGGTGAGATAGTGGACACGTTCTACTCGCTCGTCGTGTCATTCCTCATCAGGAGAACCACCAACTGCAAACCGTTGCCGAAGCCTGCGGGTACTGCCTCAAAGACTACCACCATGCCCTTGCCGATGCAGAAGCATGTGCTTGGATAGCCAGAGAGATTTTGTGAAAGAGGATGTAATATTTTCAATGAAAAGACGTATCTTTGCAAAAATAATTGAAAAGTATGGAAGAAGATAAAATTGTCATTTATCAGACAGAAGATGGACAAACGCAGATAGATGTGCGTCTGGAGAACGAGACTGTGTGGCTAAACACTAACCAGATGGCTCTTCTTTTTGAAAGGGAAGACTCAAACATCCGTCGCCACATCATTAATGTATTTAAGGACGGGGAGTTGGAGAAAGATAATAACGTGCATTTTTTACACGTTAATGGAATCAAAAAGCCTGTGCCATTTTATAACCTCGATGTTATCATCTCCGTTGGCTATCGTGTGAAAAGCAAACGAGGTACCGCTTTCCGTATCTGGGCACGAAAGGTTCTGAAAGAGTACATGGTCAAAGGTTATGCCGTCAATGAGCGAATTCGCCACGAACAGATTGGGGAGCTTCGCCAGCTGGTGGGTATGTTGGGGCGCACCCTCCAGAACAAATCACTTTCCACAGAAGAGAACAGGGCCTTGTTTGAGGTCGTGACAGATTACACCTATGCTCTCGACACACTCGACAACTACGACTACGAGCGGCTGACCATTGAAAAAACCACGAAGGAGGAACCCTTTCACGCCACTTACGAAAACGCGATGAAAGAGATTCTGCGACTGCGCGAAAAGTTTGGTGGCTCTGTTCTTTTTGGCAATGAGAAGGACGATTCGTTCAAAAGCAGTATTGGGCAGATTTACCAGACATTCGGAGGTGAGGAACTCTATCCCAGTGTGGAAGAAAAAGCTGCCATGCTGCTCTATCTTGTGACGAAGAACCACTCCTTCAGCGACGGCAACAAACGCATTGCCGCCACGCTGTTCCTTTGGTTCCTCAACAACAACGGCATCCTCTATCGTGAGGATGGTTCGAAGCGATTGGCCGACAACACTCTTGTTGCTCTCACCCTGATGATTGCCGAAAGCCGTACAGAGGAAAAGGACGTGATGGTGAAGGTAGTGGTGAACCTGATTAATCAGCAAAATGTATAATACAACATGTGCTTGGATAGCCAGAGAGATTTTGTGATTTTGAAGAAAATGTTTGGAGATTAGGAGGAAAGAAAGTAAATTATGCAAATAATAACCTAAAAACCATAACTATTTATAACAATGAAGCCATTTTACAGATTAGTAAACCCTGTTTTTGAACAAAAGGGGATAGAGTATGACACAATGGAGATTCCTTTGTCCCCTAGAAAGCAACGTTCTATCAATTTGTTTCAGTTGTTTAAAATAGCAATTGTTTTTTGGCAAAGAACGGGCGTTCAATTATCAACAGCAATAGATGCAATGTTAAGATTCCGAGATTATTTGGAAGAAGTTCAATCTATAGAGCGGTCAGGAGGAGAATCTGTTCCAACATCTCTTTTCAATCATCATGAACCTATTCAAGCGGTTACTTTGCAAGACATAAAAACCTTGATGTTTGCGTATTACGATTTATATAACAAAGAAGGTCTTTCTTTATATTTTGATGATTTGCCTTATATATGGGAACTATTGTGGGAAATCGTCAGAAAGGATTTTTTTAGCAATAAAACGTGTCGATTTCAATGCTTATTCCTTTATGACAACTTGGATCAAACTAAATCTTTTCAAGCAAAGATTGACCCTTACCATCAAAACACTATCGTTAAAGTATGGCTAGAAAATGAAGATTCCATTGAGCGATATGATGCAGGATGGCTTGATATGATATCTGTTAATTGTACTTTCAATGAATACTTTGACTATTGTAGATATTATTGGGAAGGAAAAGAGTCCAAATGTCCTAATTGGGAATATTTGTATGTGGGGAAATATAAGTTGGGGAACATCGGAGATAAATAAGCTATTCAATGTTTGAAGGATAGAAGAAAAGAAAGTCTATTTGCAAAAATAATCAAAAACTAAATACGGAGAACAATAATGTTAAACTAAAAAACGATGTATTATGGAACATAAAGCACCTTGGTGGCTAACTCATAAGCCGATTGTCACAGTTGATTATACAAATAAAGATGCAGAAGCTGGCGATGCCAAATTTTTGTCTATCGGACGCTCCACATGGAATTCTGAGGATTTTTCTGCAAAAATCTGGAGATGGTCCGAAAATGGCGAACGTTGGTCTAGGCAAAGTGAAGAAATCCCTTTATGGAGAGTTTTAGATTTAGCAACTCTTTTAGCTGCGGTTATTAACAACAAAGAAAGTAGATTGAATGAGTTTGTTCAAGATAAAGAAAGTGTTAAGGATTTGAAAGATTACATAGGAGATAATATGGAAATCCTAGCTCCAAAAGTTCAAGAACTATATAATATGCTAAGTTCTGCCCGCCCAGTTAATAAATCCAAAGACATCCCCAATATCTTCTCATATGCCACATCTGAATTAAGTCAAGACGCAATGTTTGCGTGGCTTATGCAATGGGCTGATCCTAGTTATAAGAATGAAGATCATAGTTTGTATCATATAGCAAATGATTTTGTAAAAATGCTTATTGGCACTAATAGTTACGCGGTGAACACTATCGAAGTTGGTAGACAATGGAAAAACATAGATTTATGGGCAGAAATTAACGATGACGCGTTTCTCATTATTGAAGATAAAACCAACACGTCTATTCACGATAACCAATTAGAACGGTATAAAGAATTTGTAGAAAATGAATACAAAGGGAAAAGGAACCGTCTCTATTATGTATACCTTAAAACTGGTAATGAACCGCTATCTGTGCTGAAAGAAATAGAAAAAAAGGGATACAAAACAATTTCAAGATTGGATATTATAAATTGTTTAAATCACTATAACGGGAACAATTCGTTTTTGTTAAACTATATAGAACATCTAAAAAGGATAGAAAATGAAACTCAAAGTTTTCGCAAACTTCCTGTTGATGAATGGGGATGGTATGCATGGCAGGGCTTTTACAAGGAGTTGGAATCGAGATTAAATCTTACCTCATGGGACTATGTTGCAAATCCAGCAGGAGGTTTTCTTGGGGCATGGTGGCATTTCACACCTATTCCTGATGGAGAGATGTATTTGCAATTTGAAGACATTAGTGTCCCGTTAAAATTGGGACGAGTTAAATATTAATCAAACAACCCCGGAATAAGGGGACCAGATTGCTCTTTGACATCATTGG
>OCVV011077239.1_pt1 | contig 15298 bp, 11 predicted proteins | sample 1539721 | NCBI WGS metagenome assembly OCVV01 (sample SAMN02144230, study PRJEB22623) | gut metagenome | biome: sheep rumen | host: Ovis aries | place: New Zealand
ATCATTTAATGATGATATTAAAGTTCAAGCAGAATTAGCTATAGATGAAGCAGATATCATTGTATTTGTTGTTGATGCAAAAGAAGGATTAACAACAAATGATTTTGCTGTACGTGATATGCTTATGAAAGGTAATAACAAAGTTATTGTAGCAATTAATAAGTGTGATAGTAATAAAATAAATGAAACTGAATATGAATTTTATGAATTAGGTTTTGATAAATATTTTAAAGTAAGTGGTGAACATAACATTGGTATTCGTGAATTACTTGATGAGATAGTTAGTGAATTTGAACCTATAGAAGAAGAGTATAAGGATACTATTAAATTTTCTATAATAGGAAGACCTAACGTAGGTAAGAGTAGTTTAGTAAATGCACTATTAAATGAAGATAGAGTAATTGTTAGTGATGTTGCAGGTACAACTAGAGATGCAATTGATACTCCTTTTAATTATCATGGTAAAGAATATGTAGTAATTGATACTGCTGGTATGAGAAAAAAAGGAAAAGTATATGAAAGTGTTGAAAGATATAGTTTGTTACGCAGTATGAAAGCAATAGATAGAAGTGATGTTTGTTGCATAGTTATTAATGCTGAAGAAGGCATTATAGAGCATGATAAACATATAGCAGGATATGCGTTAGATGCTGGTAAAGCAGTAGTATTAGTTGTAAATAAATGGGATGTTATTAATGATAAAGATAGTGCTATGAGAAAGTGGAAAAATGATATAGAGGCTAATTTTCAATTTATGTCTTATGCTCCTATAGTATTTTTATCAGCAAAAACGCATAAAAGAATACACACATTAATGCCAGAAATACTTAGAGTATATGAAAATAGTAAGAGAGAAGTTAAAACTAGCTTAATTAATGATGTAATAACTGATGCATATTCTTTAAACTTACCTCCTAGCTATAAGGGGAAGAGATTAAAAATATATTTTACATCACAAGTTAGTACTAATCCTCCGACATTTAATATTCAAGTAAATAGTAAATCTTTAGTTCATTTTTCATATGAAAGATATTTAGAAAATAAAATTAGAGAATCTTTTGATTTTACCGGAACACCTATAGTGTTACAATTTAAAAATAAAGGAGAACAATAACTAGTGTATATACACTAGTTTTTTAGTAACAAATTATATATATGTCCATATAATACTTTAGGGGGTATATATGGCTTTTTCAGATAATTTTTTCAATAAAATAGAAAAGAAGACAAAAGTGGATAAAAATACAATATTAGAACTTGCTAAAGAATTACAAGAAAATGATTTAAAAAATGAAAATACACTTAGAAATGTTATACAAAAATTAAGCAAAATGACTGGTAAAGATGTTTCAAAAGAACAAGAGGATAAAATAATTAATGCAGTTATAAATGATAGAGTACCTAAAAATGTAGACAAAATGTTTTAAAAGCACTATTTAAGTGTTTTTTTTATGGTATACTTAATATAGAATAGGAGTAAAAATATGGGTACAAGTTCTTATAGTAACAAGAAAAAATCTACTTCTTTCATTGGACCAATACCAATAGATATGAGTGAATACGATAATATTGTTGTTGATTATGTAGATCCTAAAAGCGAAAAATATGATGATAATAATAATAAGATATATAGCTTAGATGATATATTAATTGAATATTATAGCTATACTACAACTGGTAAAAGAATGAGTGTAGAAAAGCAATATGCATATCCTGTAAAAAAAGAAGATCTAGATAAACTTTCTGTAATAAATGATGATAAATTACTTGATGATTATTTATCACAATTTAAAGATATTGACTATGATAATGCATATGAAATGAAACAGAATCTTAGTTATTATCATGATTTTTATATTTTTATAACTGAAGAAAATATTAAACTAGAACCAGAACTTTTAGATAGATTAACTAAAATAGAAAATAAATATCAGTTTGTTAGTACAAATTATCCTACACAACAAGAAGCATATGAATCTTTACAAAGTTATTTGGAAAATGAAAAACAAAAGAAAATGGATGAATTATTATATTTATGGATTTGTTTAAATAATCCACAAATAAATTCAAAAATATTTAGTTCTAATCATAATATGAAAATGAGTTTCTATGATTTTTCGCAATATTACAATTATGGAAATTATAATTCTATATTGGGAAGAATGGGAGATTATAATTTTATACCCCCACAACAACAAAGTGATTTTTCAAGTATTCTTCCTGAATTAGATGCTCAAGTGAAGAAAATTAACGACCCAGTATTAAATTATTTTAATGATTATGGTTCACCATATTCTTTTGATGGAAGAGTTTATGAAAAAGTAAAAGAGATGTATCCAGAGCTTGATTTACAATTTAATTATCCATTTTTTGATATAACTCCAAAAATAGAAACTCCTGAAGGTATAAAAGAAATACTTGTAAGGAGTAATATTCCAATTGAATACATGGATGAATTTGCTGATGAAAAGGGAAATGTTGATATTAGGTCAATAGTTAGAGAAAAGCTTGATGCAGCCCATTTATCTGGTTCTATAACATCAGATGAATTACAAGATGTTTTAATATATATAGATCAATTAAAAACAGGCAAATTTAATAAAACTGCTTTAGAAAATGATACGCATCAAGGTTATGAAATTACTAAGTATGATCAATATGCAATTGATTTTAATCCACAAGAATTTTTAGCAACACATGATATATATGGAATGGACTTAACTAAGTTTAACATTAGTGATTTAGAGAATAGAAAAAATGAGTTATTAGATGAACTACAGGTAGATGATTATTATTTATATCAACTAAAAGAAGGTTCTAAACAAACTCCTTATTTGGATTTAGCTAATACTAATAAATTTAAAAATTTTATAGATAGTAATCAAGAAAAAGAAGCAAATTCTTTATTATTGTTTGATTATTTAAGTGGTGCTATTAATACTGATAAAGAAAAATACTATGAAATATTAGAAGATGAAGGATATGATAAAGCTTTTGAATATTTACAAGATGCCGTTACCTCTTATGTTAGTTCATATGCAAATAGAGTAACATATGATACAAAATATATGACTGAGGATCAACAAAAAATTCTTTTTTATTTACTTGAAACAGATGGTTATGATGCAGCATTAGAATATAGAGAATTAATATCTGATTCAATAAATCAAGCTAGAGGTGCAGAAGAGGCTTATAAATTTATTGATTCTTTAAATACAATGAGTGATGGTGATATTAAAAAAACTGTTGGAAATTTCTTTAAAGTATCAGGCCAAGGGTTAGAAGATGGTTTAGAAACTTATTGTAATGGTTTAGAAGAAGCTTTTAGAAATAATACGACATTAACAGCAGATGATTATAAAGTATCAATTATAATGAGTTATTTAAGTGAACACTCTAATTATTATGATGAAGTATATGAATTTTCATCTTCTATGGGTAATATGTTACCTACAATAGCTATAAGTGCAATAGGGACATTAGGTGGATGTCCTGAGTTAGGATATGTATTTAAGGGAATATCTCTTACAGGAATGGCAACATCATCATTTGGTAACGCTAAACATCAAGCATTGGTACAAGGTTATGATGTATATTCTTCTGTAGTGTATGGATTATTTAGTAGTATTAATGAGGTTGGAATGGAAGCTTTATTAGGTACTATTCCTGGAATAGGAAAAACATCTAATTCATTTATGAAAGATATATTTAAAGAGGGCTTTGAAGAGCTAGTACAATCATATGTTGATACAGGACTTAGAGCTGGAATATTGGGTGAAGAAGTAGACTTTACTAATATGGGAAAAGATGGAGTTAAATCTTTTGCATATGGAATGTTAATGTCTTTATGTTTTAATGGGGGATCTAGGGTAATTAATTTTACGTATGGAACAATGTCAGGTAAAATTGATGCTGTAGAATTTGTAAATACAGTTACAAATAATCCAAATATTTCTATTGAGCAGATACTTAATATGTACTCTGTAACATATAATCCATCAGATGTAACAAGTAATAATTATTCTTTTAAAGTAAGTGATGAAGGAGATAGTTTAATTGTAAGCCCTTCTTTGGATGCTACATCAGTTAATATAAGAATGGATATATTAGATGGATTATTAAAAGATGATAGCGTGTTAGAAAAATTTTTAAATTACGATTTAAATACTGATTATTTTAGACCTGGTTTAAAGGAATATTATATTACTGGTGCTCAGCAATATGTTAATTATTTAATTAAAAATAATATTGAAATTACACCTGATATGCAAGAAAGATTAAATACTATTATTTCACAAACAGCAAAAGTTACTTCATTTGATGATTTTAGAATTCGTCAAGTTTTAAATCAAGCACATAATAACTTTATGCTAGATAGTTATATGTATGATTGTTTAGGTACTCCTACATATACTTTTTATTCAACAATAGATAATGTAATTTTTGATGATGATGCTTATTTTGCTTATTTACAGCAAATAAAAAATGCGTCAACTAATATGGAAAAATATAATTTAACAGTGGCGTATGCAGCTTTATATGACGATGTTAAAAAAAATGGTTTAATACTGGATTCTATGTATGAAACAAGACTTAATCATTTAGCAACTCTTTGTGATGAAGCATTAAATGCTAGAAGAAGTCAATTTAGTCAATATTCAGAATATGGAGCAAATCAAGGATGTATAAGATCATTAGCTTCAAATCCAATGAAAAATGTTCAAATTTATAATCAAATGTTTGGGATAGCTCGTTCTTATTTTCCAAATATGAGCCCTGCAAATCTTACAAAATTATTTAATGCAATTGATGTAAAAGGTATATGTTCATATGCGACAGTAGCAAATGAAATATATAGTTATTATGATGGTAAAGAAGTACAATTTAGGCAAGATTTTGGCTATGATATGTATAGAATAGAAAATGGTGTTAAGGTACTTAATGATGAGTTATTATTAATGGATTTATTCTGTTATGCAAATAAATATAATCATAAAATGATAAGACATCCTTATGCAAAAATTTTCGCTGGAATAGCAAAAAATGATAAAAATCAGGCGTATATGTCATTATTTGATGCACGTAAGCCTAAAAATTTATATGCTATTAACACATTTTTAAGGGAAAAAGGGTTATCCACTACTTTTAATAGTAGTATTTTGTATATGACGAATACAGGAACATCAGTTGATAGAATTAAAGATATTAATTCAAAAATACAATCAGCTATATTAGAAAATCATACAATAGAACTTGATGTTTTTTCAAATAATAGTGCTAAGATGAATTTGATATTGTATCCTACCAATCCTGCTATGCAGCCATATGTACTTAATGGTGAACATGCTTATGGACACTCAATGATGGTTACAGGTTTAACTGAAAACGGAGATATAATTGTGTCTACTTGGGGGATGGAGTGTGTTATTAAATGGAGCGATTTAATAAATGTGGATATTTTAATTAATGATAGTTATATCAATTAGGAGGTTTTTATGAAATATATAACAAAAGAAGATGTGAATGATTTTATTCCAAGCAGAATAAATATTTCTCTTGCAGAATCAAAGGGATTAGCTTTAAATGGTGAATTGAGAGATGAATATTTTTTATTACAATCTATATATGTTAATTTATTAGAGATATATTTATCTAGTTTGTTTAATATAGAATCTATTGAACAAAAACTTAGTAGTGCAAATTTTAGAAGTGTAGAAGATGAAGAAAAAGATATATACCAATACTTGTCTAATAATAAATATTTTTATATAAGAAATACTATGTATGTTGAAAAACTTTCTAATGAAGATATTAAATTATTACTAAGTAAAAAAGATGAAGTATCAGATCCGAATTTGATTAGCATAATTTGTAAAACATATAAAGATGTTATTACAACAGATGATTTTAAAATGCAAGAGTTTAATATAAGTTATGGACCACAAACTGGTTCTTACTTTAAACCTAATAATAGCTTAGTTATTGGATTTAGATTAGCGGAGGAAGATGAATCTTTATATTCAAGTAGTGATGAATGGTTTAAAGATTATTGTGCTAGAAGGCAATATATTTCTAATTTGCTTCCTAAATTAGAAGAAGAGTTTAACTCTAAAATTAATTGTGAATGTAGTATTTTAGAGTATAATGAAGAATCAGTAAAAAAAAAGACATCAAATAATTATACAAAATAACTAGTTTAAACTAGTTATTTTTAGTATAATAAATGTGGTTTGAGGTGTATTATGAAGTTTAATATTGGTAATGTGGAAATAAAAAATCAAATAGTTTTAGCACCTATGGCAGGAATATGTAATAATGCATATAGAAAAATAATAAAAGAAATGGGATGTGGACTTATAGTAGCTGAAATGGTTAGTGATAAGGCTATAATGTATGATAGTAATAAAACCAAAGAAATGCTTTATATGACAGAGGATGAAAGACCAATATCACAACAAATATTTGGAAGTGATAAAGAGTCTTTTGTTATAGCTGCTAAATATATAGAAGAAAATATGCATCCAGATATAATAGATATTAATATGGGATGTCCAGTACCTAAGGTAGCTGTACGTGCACAAGCAGGGAGTGCTTTATTAAAAAATCCAGATAAAGTGTATGAGATTGTCAAAAGTGTAGTAGATAGTGTTAGTGTGCCTGTAACTGTCAAAATAAGAAGTGGATGGGATGAAAAAAGTATTAATGCTGTTACAATCGCTAAAGTTATCGAAAAAGCAGGTGCAAGTGCTATTGCTGTTCATCCTAGAACTAGGGCACAAGGTTATAGTGGACATTCTAATTGGGATATAATAAAGCAAGTAAAAGAAGCTGTAAGTATTCCTGTAATAGGTAATGGGGATATTACTTCTTGTTATGATGCAAAAAAAATGTTGGATGAAACAGGCTGTGATGCAGTTATGATAGGTAGAGGTGTATTAGGAAATCCTTGGCTAATAAAAGAGTGTGTAGATTATTTAGAATATGGTATAGAACCAAGAAAAATTAGTATAATAGAAAAAATAAATATGATAAAAAGACATTTAGAAAATTTACTTGAGACTAAACCATATAAAGTGGCTATGTTAGAAATTAGAACCCATGCAGCTTATTATTTAAAAGGTATACCCCAAGGAAAAGAATTAAAGGTTGCTATTTTTAAGACTACAACTCGTGAACAACTATTAGATTTGCTTGATAAATATTTAGATGAACATAAGTAAAATAATGTAATAAATATCTAAAATATGGTAGTAATTCTATCATTTTTTTGATATCATATAAGAGTAAAAATTATTAAGAAAGAAGTGAAAATATGCGTGAATTTACTGATCAAGAGTTAAGTAGAAGAAATAAACTTAACGATATAGCAAATATCACTAATCCATATCCAGAAAAGTATGATGTAACACACACATTATTACAAGCACGTAATTTAGCTGATGAAACAAAAGGTGTACGTATTGCTGGTAGATTAGTTTTTGCTAGGAAAATGGGAAAATTAAGTTTTGGACGTCTAAGAGATATTGAATCAGATATACAAATACAACTAAAATCTGATGTTACAAATGAAAGTGATTATGACTTCTTTAAAAAACTTGTAGATATTGGAGATTTTATTGGTGCTGAGGGTGAAATAATAACTACTCAAACAGGTGAAAAGACTTTACTTGCAAGTGGCATTACTTTTCTAGGTAAGGCATTAAGACCATTACCAGAAAAGTTTCATGGATTGACAGATACTGAGTTAAAGTATCGTCAAAGATATGTAGATTTAATATCAAATGAAGAATCAAGAAAAATATTTTTAGGTAGAAGTAAATATTATTTATTCTTAAGAAATTATTTAAATGATAATGGATTTTTAGAAGTTGAAACACCAATTATTCAAACTAGTGTATCAGGAGCAAGTGCTAAACCATTCTTTACACATTACAATGCATTAAATTTAGATTGTAATCTTAGAATAGCTCCTGAATGTTATTTAAAGGAATTAATAGCAGCTGGTTATAATAGAGTGTTTGAAGTAGCTAAATGTTTTAGAAATGAAGGTATGGATCCACAACACAATCCAGAATTTACACAAATAGAGTGGTATTGTGCATATTGGAATTTTGAAGATAACATTAAGTTCTTTGAAAAGTTTTTAGGAGATTCTATTGAGTTTTTAACTGGTAGTAAAATTATTAATATTGGAGATACTAGTTTAAATTTTGAAGGACCATTTGAAAGAATAAATTATATTGAAAAATTGACTGAAATATTAGGATTTGAGTTTTTAAAAGAAACAGATGTAGATGAATATAAAAATAAAGTAGTAGAAAAAGGATTTTTCTCTTTAAAAGATATGGAAGAATATAAGTCTTTATCACAATTAACAGACTTTTTATACAAAAAATTACTTAGAGCAAATATTGTTGGGCCAGCAGTAATGTATAATTATCCAGCTCTTTTAAAACCATTAGCACGTAGAAATGATAATAATCCTGATACTGTTGATTGTTTCCAAGTAGTTGTATGTGGTGCTGAAATATGTAATGCATATTCAGAATTAGTTAATCCAATACAACAAAGAGAGTCATTTGAACAACAATTAGAAGCAAAAGCTCAAGGTGATGATGAAACAATGGATCTTGATGAGGATTACTTATTAGCTATGGAACAGGGTATGCCTCCAATATCTGGACTTGGAGTTGGAATAGATAGATTAATTATGTTGGCATATAATACACCATCATTAAGAGATGTTATATTATTCCCAACTATGAAACCAGAGGATAATAATTAATGATTTTATATGTTGTAAGACATGGACAAACAGAATGGAATTTAGAAAATAGATGTCAAGGTATTAGTGATATTCCTTTAACTCAAAAAGGAATAGATGAAGCATATAAATTGCAAGAGTTAGTTAAATCTTTAAATATTGATGTAGTTATATCATCACCGCTTTCAAGAGCAAGAGAAACTGCTAAAATACTTATTGATAATAAATTACCTGTTAATACTGATGATCGTTTAACGGAACGTGATTGGGGTATGAATGAGGGTATGAAAATTGATGAAATAGATACAATAGATTGTTGGGATGTTATACTTAATACTAATGTTAGAAATATTGAAAGAATTCAAGATTTTATGAAAAGAATATCTGAATTTTTAGAAGACATAAAAGTTAGATATCCAGATTCTAACGTACTTGTAGTAGCACATAGTGCTGTACTAAGAGTTATACATTATTTATTAGGTACAATACCGGAAGATGGAGATTTAACTAAAATTGAAATTCCTAATTTAAGAATTATAGAGTATGAATATTAAAACATAAGATTGTAAAAATAATATACAAAATAGAAATGAGGAAATATATGAAAGTTTTATCGATTAATGCAGGAAGTTCTTCAATGAAGTTTACTGCGTTTGAAATGCCAGAAGAGGAAGTTTTAATTTCGGGATATATTGAAAGAATTGGTATAGGCGGAAGTTTTTATACATTAAAATATAATGGAGAAAAAATAAAAAAAGATGTGAATGTTGTTGATCATAAACAAGCTTTTGAAATAGTAGTTAGTGAATTAATGGCATACGGAATAGTTAAAGAACTAGATGAAATCAAAGCTATGGGACATCGTGTAGTACAAGGTGGAGCATATTTTGATAAGTCTGTAGAAGTTGATGATGATGTATTAGCTAAAATAGAGGAGTTAGCACCTTTAGCACCTTTACATAATCCTGCAGCATTAGTAGGTATTAAAGCTGCATTGGAAGTTTTCCCTAATGCAACTCAAGTTGTTGTATTTGATACAGCATTCCATCAAACAATGAAACCAAGTAAATATATGTATGCTTTACCATACGAATGGAATGAAAAATATAATGTAAGAAGATTTGGTGCTCATGGTACTTCTCATAAATATGTTTCTATGAAAGCAAATGAATTATTAGGTAGAGAAGATACTAAATTAATTACATGTCATATAGGTAGTGGTGCAAGTATATCTGCAGTAGTAAATGGTAAGTGTGAAAATACATCTATGGGTCTTACACCTAATGCTGGTCTTGTTATGGGTACACGTTGTGGTGATATTGATGCTACTATATTACCTTATATGATTAGAAAAGGTATGGATGTAGAAGAATTAGATAGAATCATGAATAAAGAAAGTGGATTCTTAGGAATTAGTGGAAAATATAGTGATGCTAGAGATATTTCTAATGCTTGCGAAGCAGGAGATGAAAGAGCAATACTTGCCCGTGATATGTTTGTTGATAGGGTAGTAGATTATATTGCAAAATATTATTTTGAAATGAAAGGTGCAGATGCTATTATATTTACTGCCGGAATGGGAGAAAAATCAATCTACTTTAGAGAACAAATAATGAACAGATTAGATGTAATTGGTATTCATTTAAATAAAGAAGCAAATGATAATACATTTGGTGTCCAGGGATTAATTTCAACTAGTGATTCTAAAATACCTTGTTATGTTATACCAACTGATGAAGAGTTAATGATTGCTATTGATACATATGCTATAGCGCAAAATTAAGAGTGTATTGCTCTTTTTTTGTTTATTCAGTATAATTATGTAAGATAAAAAAGTATTTAAGGAGTTTGCAGTATGAATATAAAAATTGGAACTTTGAATTGTCAAAATAATGATGATAATAGATATGACAGAAATAATAATTCTTCTACTTTAGCTAAACACATAATAGATGAAAAATATGATATATTAGGAACTCAAGAAATGACTATAGATTTTTCTAAGAAATTATTTAAAAATTTAGTTAATTATAATATTAATGGTGGATATCAATATGGAAAAGGAATAATAGGAACTAGATTTCCGATTATTAAAAAGTTTAATCAAGCTAATCAAATAATTACTCATTATTCTGTAGATAAGTCAATAACTAAAGCATTACCTTGGATACCTAAAAATATTGAAGATCTTAAAAGAGGATTAAAGAAGAAATGTATAACAAGAAGAATAATGACTATTGCAAAAATAGACATAAATGGCAAAAAAATATATATAATTAATACTCATTTAGATTATTATTTACCTAGATTACAAATTAGACAATTAGATTATATATTAAAAATAATCGATAAATATATAAATTTAGGAGAAATTGTTTTAATGGGAGATTTTAATATGTGTTTAGAAGATGATACATTTATTAATTTTGTGAAGAAATTGGAAAAAAGAAATATAACTAGGGTTCCTGTTTTTGAAAAAACAAATGCAGAAAAGTATAGAGAATGTAGCTCAATAGACCATATTTTTATACCAAAAAGTTGGAAAATAAAAAGTTATGGAACAAAAGATTTAAATGGTATAACAGATCATAAAGCAGTATATGTAGAAGCTGAAATAGACTAGAATAATAATTCATTATGTGATAAACTATAGTTGTTGATGGGGTGAAGTAATGAGAATATATCGCCAAATATATAAAAAAATTAAAAAGTACAATAACATTGTTATCGTACATCATATAGGTCCTGATCCTGATGCTTTAGGTTCTACTTTTGGATTAAAAGATATAATACTAAATACGTTTCCTAAAAAAAATGTTTTTGTTGTAGGATCAAGTGCTGCTAAATTTAGATATTTAGGTATACCGGATAAATTTGAAGATGAATATTATAATAATTCTTTATTAATTGTTTTAGATACTCCAGATACAAAAAGGGTAGATGGTGTTAATCCTAAAATGTTTAAAGATAGTATAAAAATAGATCATCATCCTTTTATAGAAAAATTTTGTCAATTAGAATGGGTTGATGACACAGCTAGTAGTGCTGCTCAAATGATAATAGAATTAACTTATAATACAAGATTAAAAATGACTAGTAGTGCTGCTGAAAAATTATTTACTGGTTTAATTGCTGATACAGAAAGATTTTTACATAGTTATACAACGCCAAAAACATTTGATTTAGTTTCAAAATTAATTAAAGATACAAAAATAGATTTTACTAAGTTATATGAACCTTTGTATTTAAGACCTATAAAGGATTTACGTTTTCAAAGTTATATAATGAATAATTTAGTCATTACAGAAAATGGTTTAGGATATATAAAGTTAACAGAAGATGTATTAGATGAATATGGAGTGGATGCAGCCACTGCTGGAAATTTAATTAATAATTTTAGTTTTATAAATGAAATTATAGTTTGGGCTTTTTTCTCTTATGATAAAAATAATAATTATATAAGAGGAAATATTAGATCTAGAGGACCTGCTATTAATGAGGTTTTAGCGCCATTTAATGGTGGAGGACATGCAAAGGCAGCTGGAGTTAAACCACCTGATTTTGAAACAGTAGATGAAGTAATAAAAGAATTAGATAGAGTTTGTAAAGAATATAATTCTCTAAACTAATTCTTTTTAATTTGTAATATTTTTTAAACTGTGGTAGCATATCTAAAAAAAGGCGGTAAGGATATAATGTATAATTTAAGTAAACTTGATTCGATTATTAAAAAATTGGAAGAAACCGATGATTTATTTGAACTAGATGATTTAAAAAGTTTTATTCAATATGATTATCGCAATTATCCTTATTTAGGAAAAAGTAACAAGGAATTATTTGAGTTGTATAATAATTGCCAAAGTGCAAATATTAAAGAAACTATAATTATATCAAATATTAAATTAATAAATTGGTGTATAAGGAATATATTGTCTGATATTGATATGTCTTTAGATTTACAATTGTTAGGCTTAGAAGGATTAGTTAAAGCTGTTAATACATATAAGAAAAATAAATATTCTACTTTTACAAAGTATGCTATTACATATATATTATTATATATTAAAAGTGGTTTTAAGGATGTTGTTAATATTAGCTTTGATGATTATATGGTTGATAATAAGATGAATAATTCTATATCAGAAATAGAGGATATTTCTGATATAGAAGATATATATGAAAGAGTTAAAGAATTAAATAGTTTATATACTTATGAATCATTAGATAGTGAGGAATATATTCATTTTATTGAAGAAATACCTGATACAGATTATGATATAGATTTAGATTTGGATATTAGAATGTTAAGTAGGGAACTTTATACTAAATTAAGTGTATTAACACAAAGACAAAAGACAAGTTTACTTTATGAGTATGGTTTTTATCCAGAGATTACTTCTAGGGAAACGATTGCTAAAATGTTTGGTGTAACTCGGGAAACTATAAGAACTGATGCTAAGGTAGCTTTAAAGATATTAAAAGCAAATGAAAAGGTTCCAGAATTAAATATTAATAAAACTGTTTCTTTTGATGATAAAATATATAGAAGAATATATGAGTTATATAAAAATAATGTAGATTATGATACAATTCATGATATATTAGTAAATGAATATATAGTTTGTGTTGATGCTCAAACTGTAAAACGTAAAATGACTAAAACGATACATCATTTTGTAACTATTTTAAATATGTGTAAAAATTCAGCTTATAGTAAATTGGATATCATTTTAGTTGTATATGACAGATGGAAAGAAAATTTAAGTATGGATTTTATTAGTACTTTGATAGAGGAAAATAGAAAATACAATGATAAAAAAATAAACTTAGAATAATTCTAAGTTTATTTTAGTATCCAAGCATTTGGTAAGTATCTTGCACCTGTATATCCATATCCTCTAGGATTATTAATTATTTCATTATTAATAACAAGTGATGATGAGCCTCCACCATCAAGATTTGCTGCATTATATGCTCCATATCTTTCAAGCAATTCTATCATTTCATTTATAGTAATACCATTACTTCCATTAGCACCTCTACCATCTACTACTAAAAATAATACTACACCATCTTTTCGTTGTGCAATGGCTGTTCTATTAGCAACACCTAATCCACCATTTCCTTTTATTTCGGATTTTTTACCGTTAACAATAAGAAATGGACCAAATGTCATAGCATCTACCATTCCGTCATCAATTGCTTCTTCAGCACTTAATGTAGTAAGGACTAATACATGATCTTTATTAAATCCTATAAGTCCACCTCCATGAGTATTTTTTTTACCTATAGAAACAATTTGACCATTTTGAATTACTGTACCTGTTGGAATCAGTCCTCCATTACTTCTTGAAAAACCGCTTGCGTTAATAGCAACTATAGCTTCATTATCTTTACTTAAGTCGTCCATAGTTTGACCACCATAAGTAATATATTTAGAAGTAACTAAGTGAATTCTAGATGAATCGTATATAGCAACTATATATCCACTATAACCATTTTCTTTAATTTTTACTAATTTATACATCTCATCTTCATCATGTTCTAATATTTGTTTTTCGTATATAGAATCATATTCTTTTTTGTCAGTTTCAAAATTAATTGAGCTTGTATCAGTATTTTCATTTATCTCTATTACAAGATTATCTTCTAATGTGTTTTTAATTGTGTTATCACTATACAATACTTTAGCAAGCCATTTATGATTGCCGCTTGACATAGCGTTTGTAATCCACCAGTTTTTAAATTTATCTGATGGACCATATACAACTATTAAAAAAGTTAATATACATAAATTAGTAAATATACAAAATATAGTTAATAATTTATTTTTCATTTATTATCTCTCCTAATGTATAAGGTGAACTAACTGTTCCATTACCTTTAAGGGATATATTTTTTCTTAAATAAAGTACAGGTCTTATATATGCTTTTTCAGTTATTAATGTTTCATATAATTTATTATTATTACTTATATATATATTTAAATTACTAGTTCCATTTGAACTAATTAAAAATGTATTATCTAATTGTAATGCATATATATCTGCTAAAGAAGGAATACCAACTTTAACTTCGATTTTCTCATCATATATAGTAGTATAGTCTTTATTTAAGTATTTACCAGTATAAAGTGTTCCTGTTGTAAGATATTTATTATCAGATAAGGATTTATAATAATCATTATTTAAATAATATATTAATGATTCGTTATTATTTAAATTAATAGTATTATCATATTCTTGAAATTTCATTTCTAAACATTTGCTATCTTCATTTTTTATACAATCTTCTTTTAATATTTTAATATTTTTATCATTTATTTCTATTACTTTCCATAATTCATTATTATATTTTATAATTGAACCATTTTCTATATCATTGGTTGTTTTAGCATCATTTCTTTTTACATAATATGGATTATCAACAGAGCCATTACCTGATGTTATTTCTGTATTCTTTTTTAGGGTAATTATTGGCCTAATGTTATGGTATTCATCATTCGTTGTATCAATAGTAATATTACCATTATTG
>OCVV011215403.1_pt1 | contig 15294 bp, 14 predicted proteins | sample 1539721 | NCBI WGS metagenome assembly OCVV01 (sample SAMN02144230, study PRJEB22623) | gut metagenome | biome: sheep rumen | host: Ovis aries | place: New Zealand
ATGTACTACCAGCAGCGGAATGGTTTAAATAGAATCCTCTTCCCAAGGTTACTTTGGGCAAATGGATGACATTAATAGATGAACGATCACTACGGAGAGTGCTAGATATCAATTGCAAATGAAATGAAGGCAGAGAAGTATTTTGCTACATATAAGACGCAACAAAACTGAGATATTATGAACGCTAATGAAAAACAATTATTGCAAGATATAGACAACTTGCATCAGAAACTTTTACAAGAACCTTATGGTGCTTGGCATGGAACAGTGCGTGTAGCTCCAAGTTGCTACTTGTATTACCAATATGCAGAACAACTTAAAGATAAGATAAAAACTTTAAGAGATGATGAACAAATCAAGGCAAGTTATGCATGTGTGTTAGATCAAAACATAAATAGTTTGTATAATAGTAGAGAAATTCAATATGTTAGACAAAACATGTCTAACCATAATGAGCAAGATGTCTCCGAATGCATGATAAAAGCAAATTGTCAAATAGAACTAGAATTTTGTCTCGTTTTTCAAAAAATTGAAGAACTAAAGCAAAAAGGAGAATTGACTTAATGTAACGTAGAACACTATACGCATGTATCTGTGTGGAAATCAGAACAAGTATAGAATATTTCTATACACTTTTAACGCGTAAAAACCATGGCATACTTTGATAAATATGGAGTAGAATTCTCTGATGACCGCAAGACATTAGTGAAATGTCCAAAAGATTTTCAGGGGTCATGTGAAATTCCCAATAGCGTCACAAGCATAGGAAAGTGGGCTTTCGCTGGTTGCAGAGCTTTGACCTCGGTAACTGTTCCCAATAGCGTCACAAGCATTGGAGATCAGGCTTTCAAATGGTGCAATCGTTTAATCTCTCTAACCATTCCAGATAGCGTCACAAACATAGGAGCGAATACTTTCGAAGGGTGCAGCGGATTAACCTCTATTGAAATTCCCAATAGCGTTACAAGCATTGGAGATGGTGCTTTCAAATGGTGCGACAATCTCAAAGAAATATGTGTCCCAAAGGTCAAAAGGAACGATTTGCTCAGATGGAGGGATTAAGCAAATTGGCAGACCTAATTGTTGAACGCGAGAACGAGGAATGAGCAGGCTTACAAAATCTTGTTATGCCCATGAGCAAAACGATATAAGGGTTACTTTTGATGAAAAACACAACTTTTTTCGCGGAAAGGAACAAAATATTGTTTGTCCATTTGCAAATATGAGAATTTTTTTATAACTTTGTATGCGAAAATGAAAAGCATCGAAATTCGATGCCATTGAGACGTATATTTTAATTCTGTCGATTTCGACATGTTTGGACAATATGGCAAAGACACAATCTATTGTTGTTAGAGACACTACCGTTCGTTCTTTTGTTCAGAACGGGATGGATTATATCTGTATTACGGATATCGCAAGACAAAAGAATCCATTGGAGCCGAAAGATGTAGTTAAAAACTGGATGCGTCTTAAGAACACCGTTGAGTATCTTGGTGTATGGGAGATGTTGAATAACCCTCATTTCAAAGGGGTCGAATTCGACCCCCTTTTACGGGATGCCGGTAGTAATGCATTTACGTTAAGCCCCTCTCGGTGGATTGAACTCACTAATGCTATCGGCATTATTTCCAAGACCGGCAATAATGGAGGTACTTTTGCACAGCGGGATATAGCGTTCAAGTTCGCCAGTTGGGTATCAGTTGAATTTGAGCTATATTTGATTAAGGAATTCCAGCGCCTCAAAGAAGCCGAGCAGAAAGCACTCGGCTGGTCGGCAAAGCGCGAGTTGGCGAAGATTAACTATCATATCCATACTGATGCCATTAAGGCTAACTTAGTACCGCAAGAGATCGACCCGTATCACAAGTCGCTTATCTATGCTAATGAAGCGGATGTGCTGAATGTGGCATTGTTTGGTATGACGGCTAAGGAGTGGCGCGATGCGCATCCTGATGACAAGGGCAATATCCGCGATTATGCGACAATCAATCAGTTGATTTGCCTCAGTAACATGGAGAACCTGAATGCGGTGTTTATCAACGAAGGCATGCCGCAACAGGAACGCCTTCATAAACTCAACCAGATAGCCATCCAACAAATGACTGTGTTGGAGAACGTTGACAGCAAGCATATTTTGAAAGCATAAACCTGAAGTCGCAAATTGCGACCACAGAGTTATCATTCTTCCGCCCGAATCGGAATAGTCAGGTCTCAGACGATAAATCGGACATACAGCGCAGCTTCGGCTGCGTTTGTTTTTAGGGGGCAAAAGGTCGGCGGATATATTTTTCAGAATTGGCGTTTATTCCCCAGATTCGCGACAAATTGCATTTTTCTTCGCCATTTTTGAGAAAATTTCAAAAACACTTGCATATATCAAAATTTTTTCGTATCTTTGCACCCGAGATGGGTGCACAAGCGCGACGCGCGCATATAATATGGTGCTCATTTCATGGAATCAATCTACGCCGAACAATCGGCACTTGATTGGTGTCGAGGCTTAAAGCCGAGAATTAATTAAGAGCCGATAGAGGGTTAGAGGGTGAAGGAGTGCGACGGAACGCACTCCGAGTGAAGCGCCCGAGGAGTCTCCCACTCCGAGGATTAAGCGCGAACAAAGAATGGGAGGACATATTGAAAAGGCGTTTATTGACGCTTTGTTGTAGATACTAGAAAGCTTCGCAACCTTGTCTGTATAAAACCCGCAGAAATGGGGGAAAATGATGGGGGAAATGTACAAAAATACCCCCAAATGGGGGAAAATGAGGGCAAAAAGATTCAAAAACCCGCAGAAATGAGGGAAAATGTGAAGGAAAATATTCAAAAACCCTCAAAAATGAGGGAAAATGATGAGGCAAATGGGCAAAATGCTCAAAAATACAAAATGAGTCAAAGTGGAGGGAAAAATACTCAAAGACCTGCATTTCCCACAATAACAATCAAAAATGTATTTGACCTAATTTGCCAACAGCCCCAAATTAAGCAAGCACAGATGGCAGATAATTTGGGAGTCGATGATAGTACAATTGAACGCGCCACGGTATGGCTGAAGGAAAACGGCTACATCAACAAAGAGCACTCTAAGGTCAAGGGCGTTTGGCAATTGATATAATAACAACAATCAAAGCATACTTATGATATAACATAGCACACCCCGAGCTGACAACGGCTCAAGACATTTATACAATAGCATTTAGTTTAATATATTAGCAATGCCAAATTTTTATACCAAAATAGTATGCCGCGGGGTGCAAGCCTCGCGGCTTTTTGATGAAAAACGCAATTTTTCCGACGAAAAGGAACAAAATCTTACATTTTCATTTGCATAATTCAAAATATTTTCGTATCTTTGCACTCGTATTCGCCCACGCCGAGGGAATATGTTCTTAAGGGGGTGGGTAAATGCGAACATATAAAAGGCGTCTTACGCGCTTTGTTTTGGCTTCTCAGAATCTAGCAAATTCAAACTAACGACCAAAGCAATGCAGCACAAGATGCCCATTGGTATGTAAATAATGTACGCACATAATGCGCGCATTTATGCATACGGCGTGGGCTACGGTGTTGTTTGTTCGGAAGTTAGGGCAATGCTAGAGCCTTGAGAAGCGGAACAGCAATAGTGCAGTCCCGCTTTTCGTGTATCTATATGGGAAAAATCGCATGCAATGGTTACTTTACTATTGATACGACACACTCGTCAAGATATTTAATAAAATAGTTTATATGAGAAAGTTTTACATTTCCATTCTAGTAGCAAGCAGTATGCTGCTTAATTCTTCGCTATTAGTTTCTTGTGCTGGAGGACATCATCCAAAAGACAAAGACGAACGTAAAGAGCCCGCACTAAAAGATCAAGAGAAACCAACTCAAGACGTGCAAGGGGAGCTCACTATTCGATTTAAGTTTTTTCTGGAGAGAAGCGGCAGTATGATTGCATACGACAATGTGAAAACAAAGGGCGAATTCAAGGCCGCGATTGCAGATTTGCTGAACAGTGTGCCTACTTCAGATCAGGATGTGAACATGCTTTACATTGTGAACAACGGCGTCTATCCGTACAAAGCAACGTATAAACAGTTCGCTATGTGCAAGGATATCTTCAAAGAGACCAAGAACTTAGGTGATCCGCGTTACACCGATTTCACCTGCATCTTCGATAGCATCATGTCGCGTACGGGCAAGAATGAAATCAGTATTCTGGTTTCGGATCTGATTTACTCGACCAGTGAGATGAGTAAAGTGCGCGTTGAGAAGATCTTAGAGGAAGCGCGTTACCTGACCACTACGGTGTTCAAAGGTCGCAACAACATGGATGTATTGCTCATCAAGATGATTGCAGACTATAATGGTGCATACTATGTGTATAACCAGCCTAGTGTTGGACAGAACTATGTCGGTCGCCGTCCGTACTACTTCGTGATTGTCGCTAATCATAACGTGATGGAGCGGATTTTCAAAGAAGATCAGTACGCGGATTTCCGCAATTTCCATAAGCTGAAAGGCTATGAGAACTACTACTTGTTTGAGTCCATCGATGCCGGCAATCCACATTATTCACTCTTGCCGGCTGACAACCATAACAAAAATACGCAATTCCAGATCACGAAAGGGCAAGGTCATGATGTCCATGCTATTGAGAAAGTGAAAGCGAACCACAACGGGGATGTATATTTGACCGTAGCCGTGGATTTAGGTTTGGTTTTTACCAGCGAGGAGCAGAAGTGTGATCCGGAGACATATACCATTAAGTCCAAATCGAATTATGAGATTGATGAGATTGTGCCCATCACCAAGGAGATGCGTAAGGGTACGTTTGACCGCTATGCGAAGTCCGCTACGCACCTGATGGTTTTGCACACGACCGTGAGCGAACTGAAACGCGTGGATAATATCACCATCGCCATGCCGAATGTGTTGCCTGAGTGGATTCACGAATCGTCTTCCGACAACGACACCAATCTAAAATCCAGCAAATTTGCTTCCACTACGTTTGCGCTGGAGTACTTGTGTAAAGGTATCTATGATGCTTATTATAGTAGCGTAGATGAACCAAAATACTTTGAATTATTAATCAATACTAAATAAAACCACACAATGAAAAACGTCAAGAACACCACATTCAAGGACTGGATTGGTCTGTTTGTGGGTATTGCAGTTACTGCTTTGTTCATCTGTTTCTGCACCCCTATTTATGAATTCTTCTATTACGATGCAGATTTTGCAAATGAGATGTACAATAGCCGGCTATATTTCTTATGCGCCATGTACACATGCATCGTCGCATGGGCTGTAGTCATCACGTACTATTGGATTATCGATCGTTGGCCACGTTGGTGGCATTGGTTAATCGCAATGGGGCTCTGCGTAGTGCTGGCACCGGTTGTTAATTACTACTATCCCGATGGTTATTTCATGGGAGCAGATGAACCAATTGATTTTTCAGAGCAATTGGTTAATTTCTCCTATATCACCGTGGGTGTATCCTTGCTGTTGTTTGTGATCTTGTCGTTCTGCTTCAAGTCACTGAGCCGCAACTGCGCGACAACTCCATTTTAAACCATAATACAATAAATCTATATGAGAGCATTTATTTTTGCTATAGGCGGTACCGGTTCTCGTGTACTCAACGCCATGATCATGCAGTTGGCAGCCGGAGTTCGGCCAAAGACACAAGGAGGCCAGGTGATAGACTCCATCGTGCCTATCATCATCGATCCGCATGCGAATAATGCCGGTCTGCAGGAATTAACTCGATTGCTGGATTACTATCGTACGATTCGTCAGCGTATTCACGGCAATCTGGAGACCCGTCAAACGGATGGCTTCTTCTCCGTGAAGATTGAGACACTCAAAGATGCAGAGCCGAAAATAACATGCGGTGATAAGTTCTACTTCAAAATGAACAATGTATCCACCCAAACTTTCTCGCAGTTCATCAAGGAGTCCGATATGTCGTTGGAAACACGACATTTGACAGATATATTGTATTCAGAAGATGAGATGGCTACCAATATGAAGGAGGGATTCTACGGTTCACCGAATATAGGTTGCGTAGCGCTGAATGAGTTTGCCAATTCCGAAGATTTTAAAGCATTCTGTCAAGCATATAATGAAGGGGATAAACTCTTCTTTATCGGTTCGATCTTCGGTGGCACCGGTGCATCAGGTCTGCCGTTGTTCATCTCATCCATCCGCGATTTGGCCAGCAAAGAGAACGAGAATGATGTGAAGGGTGCATGTGCCAATGCTCCGATAGGTGCGTTGGTTGTCATGCCGTATTTCTCCATCACTCCGAATCAAGACTCGCCAATCAAGGAACAAGACTGGATTATCAAGTCCCGTTCGGCTTTAAGTTACTACGAGACCAATCTAAACCGCATGATCAACGATATTTATTATATCGCCGATCCGCAAGGAACTGCCAGTTTCAAGAACGACCCGGGTAATGTTGATAATCAACAGGGTAACAAAGCGCACCTTGTTGAATTGATTGGTGCGCATGCTATCTTTCGCTTCCTGGAGTCGGGCAACGTAGGAGTAGAGAAGGATGATGATGGTCGTATAGTAGCAGGTGTTACACATTATTATCAATATGGTCTTGTGAACGATTTGTCTCACATCTCGTTCAATGGCCTGCACTCCAAGACTTTGGAGGTCGCAGAGAAACCGATGATGGAGTTCCACCTATTGCGCTATTTCATGGAGTATTCGTTGAAGGATCAATTGGGCAAACCGTATGCCAAGGGATACGAACCGAAGATTGATAGCAATGTACTTTCGCGTGAAGTGAAAGAGTTCTTCCAATACTACGACGAGTGGATCAAAGAAATGAAGAGCCACGGAGAGACAGCGCACAATCTGGATTTGTTCGCTCCGTACGAAAAAGGCAAATATACAGATTTATTCCGGGATATCCATACCAAGAAGGGTTTCTTCGGACGTAAATCGGTGGATGATAACGATGTATGCAATTGCCTAAATAAAGCGGCTGAGATTCATGGTAACAAAGCCGGTGAGTCGGCTGACAGACGCTGGTTTGTCATTGCACATGAAGCGTTAAAAGAACTGATTGATAATAACTACGACCTAATACAATAAGCAGATATGAATAGTAAATTGATGTACGGCGAGGGCAAAGAGCAAGATTGGTTCAGTGCCGGTGGAGCGTGCCAAGCCAAAGATGTTACTCGCATCGATAATAACGATATTAAGAACAATGCATTGGAGCCGAAGGTATCCATCCCGTCGCCTTATGCTCGTTTCGAATTGGTTCAAAAAGCATTTGCCAATTTTGTTGCATTAGGCGCAGAGGAATGTGACACCAGAGACCTAATGCTGATTTCCCACACATTGGATCTAATGGAGTTGTTCTACGAGAACCAAGACGACTTGCAGTATGAGCAATGGGAGAAGAGAGAGGCGTTGGATGAATTGAAAAACAGCGAAAATGCCGGTCATAGATTGTTTGGATTAGCATTAGATCAATATGGTCGTCAGGAGAACTACGGATTCAGCAGTGCAGACACGGTGCTGACCATTATCAAGTATGGTCCGGATGTAGTAGGTTGTACGTCTCCTACTTCCATCATGTTGGCCACACCACGCTATGATAAATTCCAATCTATCAAGATTGAAGGAGCACGCACACTGTTCGACCGCACACCGCGTATGCTGTTTGCGCGCGACGTGGATTTCATTGAGTATGTCTATCGCATGGCTGCGCAATTCATTGGTAATGAACCGATGGATTTCTTCATACAGTACCTTGAGAAAATGCGTGATAAGATCCGCCAGAAACATCCGCAGTTATATAAGCTCATTGCTAATTTCCCGGACAAAACGCTGGCAAACGGCTTGGATACATTGTATGAGAAAAATGGCGCCATTACCTTATATGGCCAGCCGTTCTATCAACGTAAGAAAACATCTGCACTGCAACAATTAGTGGACAATAGTGATTTCATCCTCCAAGGTGCCAAGAATGGGCAAAAGCCGATGGTACTTACCAATAACTGCGAGTATTCTGGTTTGAGTTATACCACCAAGACGGAAAAATGGTCACTTAAGACGCATGCTATTGATTATAGTCAAACCGTCAATCCAACTAAGCGTAAAGATTTGCCTGTTCCAGGTACATCGGTACACTATGAGTGGTTGTGCGAGAACGATCTGCTTTCGGATCTGATAGTCAAGTTGCCGTACGCTGTGGACGAAGAGCATTTCTTCTACGGCAGCAATAATGGATTGACAGGCTGTGGTTTCCTCATTCCTCTGAAAGATAAATTCTTTGAGTACTTCAATATTGATTACTTGTGCGATTCCAATGGTGACAAGAAGAATTACGAGATACAAGTGACCAAAGACAAGAACGATGAGGTGGAGAAAGTAGTGGTTCTTCTGCGAGTCCCTATCACAGGAGGTAAACCGCAAACGCTGAAGAAGACCTATTACCCAACAGAAACAGCCGCAGAGGCGCTTCGCGAAGCTTCCGGTCTATGTACTAAATTTAAGAATGAAGCAGTAGGACGTATCATGGAGTGCCCGATTGCCATTTCTATCTTCCCATTCGCACGTCTGACGGAGAATAATATCTATCGTACGATGTTGACGCTGGGGTCTGCTGAAGATTTGAAGGGATTTGAAGTAAGCCTTATTCCGCGAAAGACAAATATGGTTATAGGTTCTGATTATGATTGGAATGCATCGTACCAACGCTCGGAACAAACGACCTTCTATTCGTTGGAAGACACATTCGATTTCCTACAGCTGAAGATCTCAGACGGTGCGCAATGCACGCATACCGCTACCTGTATTCCTATTTGGCCGGAAGTGGCACAAGGCACAAAAGAGATCAATTTTGCCTTCGACTTCGGTACCACTAACTCATTCATTGCTGTTCAGGAAGGACAGAACTTCGTTGATTTCAAACTGGGGCGTTCGGTCGCTACTACGCTCAAGCAATCGGCCGCAGGCGATATCGCTTCCATCATGATGCAGTTACTGATACGTCAGGAGTTCCTGCCGCTGCAGATTGGTGACAAATATAAGTTCCCGCTCCGTACGGTGATTCTTCGTCCGCTGAAATTGAATGTGGACAACGTTACTCCGTCTGCGTTGTTGCAAGTGAATATACCTTTCATTTACGGCAAAGAAGATTACAACCCGGGCAAGAACGAGCCGAAGCCCAACCTAAAGTGGTCGCAACGTAATAATGCCGTTAGTCAGATGAAGTACGCCAATGCTTTCATTGAGGAGATGCTGTTCTTGTCTCGTGCATTTGCTATTGAGTACGGAGCTGACCTCCATAAGACCAATATAACATGGACATATCCGTTAAGTATGCGTGCTGCCCAAGCTATGCATGACGATGTATGGAAAACACTCTATGCTAAGTATTTTAACAAGAATGCATCGGATGAAGAGCAGGAAGCTCATGTAACGATGGTGACCGAGTCTATCGCTCCACTATTGTACTACAGTGAGGAAGGTAAGATGCAGTCCGCTGACATGGAGATTTCTGTTGATATCGGAGGTGGAACTTGTGACGTAGTACTCAAGAACGGTAACGATGATATCAAGATCAATTCGTTCCGCTTTGCAGCAGACGTTATCTTCAATGCCGGTCGTGCACAAGAGAATAAGATGATTGCCAAGTGGCATAAGAAACTTATAGAGTCCCTCAAGAGCAATTTGAATGCCGATTATATCAAATTGCTCACCAGTGTTTGTACCGGTCAACAACCATCCTCTGAAGCGAACTCCTTGCTCTTCGCATTGGAGACATTGCCGGAGTTGGATAGAGTGGTCGAAGCCGATAAGTCGTATAACGCCAAACTGAAAACAGATGGAGACAACAAGGTGCTCTTCCTCTATTTCTATGGCGCTATCATCTATTATTTGGCTAAACTGACCAAACAGCAAGGGTATTCGAAACCTGGTACGATCTATTTCTCGGGAACCGGATCCAAACTGCTTAATATCATCGGTGGTAAGAATGTTCTGCAAACGCTGACTACGCAGATGTTAACTGCCTTTGGAGGATTTGACTACGGAGAAGATGAAGTACGTATTCTCATTGAGAGCAAAGAACCGAAGCAATTGACTGCTAAGGGAGCTTTGGCTGTATCAAGTCCGGACGATAACAAGCCGACAACCAATATGATTGTCAAGCGTTTCTCAAAGAAGGAAAATCTGAAGAAGAGTACGATTTACAGTTCATTGACTAAGAAGAATGATCTGACGTATGCGGATTTGAAGGATAAGAATGTGCTGGACGAGGTGATTAAATATGTAGAGGACTATAACTCGTTATTTATCAATCTGGCAAATCAAATGGACTTCGAGGCAGAGTACGCATGCGACCCGGATAGCATCTTGGCATTGAAGAAACTGATGCAAAAAGATTTGATGATTGGTCTGCAGAGTGATATCAACGACTTCCCGACGCCGAAAGAAGAATCGGATATCCTGTGCGAATCACTCTTCTTCTATCCGATAAAGAGTACTATTCAAAAACTGATCATTGAAGAATAATATGAAACGAATCATTACTATAGCATTGTGCGTATGCTCCTTCATGGGGGCATACGCCCGTAGTGTAGTGGATACTGCGAAATGGGAAGCCAATATCAAATTGGTCTTCGCGCAGCAATTGACCCAGGGAAGTTTATATGATATTACGAAGTATAAGGACGCGTTGAACTCCGTTGATAAAGCCACTTCAATAGATAGTATTAAAGCCATCCTTCAACGACACAATCTAAGCATTAATGTCACAGTATGCGAGGTTGTAGATAGCCTAAAGATACATAATTTAGATGACAAAACGATTAACAATCAAACCATTGAGGATTTCGTTGATAGTGTGTTTATAAATAACAACACAATGCAAGAATACGTGAAGAAACGAAAGGAAGCCAAAACATACGACAATGTTCGAGAGAACGTCATCAATGCGATATCTAACGTAGAGAAGCCGAAAGTCAATATAGCAGAGACGCGTGAGCCTAAGGCTGCCTCCAAAGGATGGTTCGCTAAGTTGACTTGGGAGATTCTCTGCTTCTCTGTGCTCGGTTTATTATTGCTACTGGCTATCGGCAGATGTATTTATTTGTCGTTGCAACTGAAACATGCGAAGGAAGATATAATTATGCTGAAAGGCGATGTGCGTGCCACCGAAAAAGAGTTGGAGCAAAAAAGAGAGCAATACAAGACGCTTCAGAAAGAGAACTCCGTAGCAAAGAGTGAGATAGAAAAGATGAAAGCCGCTCAACGCAAAGAGGACGAAAAACCTATCACTATCAATAACGTACCTCCCGCTTCGGAAGAACCGACGATGCCGGTATTGGAAGATAAGGTTCTCTTTGTCGGATTGCCTGACAACGGCGTGTTCGGAACCGCTTACGAGGCTTATCGTCCTGGCAAAACTATCTACCAAATTACCGACCACCGTGAAGGTATAGGTGACCTGGAATTCGTTTGCCAGCCGGAAGCCATCAATATTGCCAAGAACTCTAAAACAACGTTCTTACACCCGGCATGTACGATTGAGAACGATATTGATGTTTTCACTGGAATAACCATGGTCAAAAAAGGTAAAGTACGTTATGAAAATGAGCAGTGGACAATCGTTGAGAAAGCTGTTATTCGTCTTAGTTAGTGTCGCAGTTGGAGTTGGATTGGCAGCTTGCGGAGGACGCAATCATCGCCGATCAGGCAGGACACCTGTACGAATGACTCAAAACGAAGGAACGCGAGTGTCATCCAGAGGCTGTAGCACAACGATTCCTCTTGTTCATGAGAACGGCGTCTATTACATGACCGTCAAAGTGAATGATGTTCCTATGAAGTTCATCTTCGATACCGGCGCCAGCACAATCTCTATGTCGCAGGTAGAGGCGGAGTTTCTAATCAAGCAAGGTACACTAACCAAGGATGATGTGTTAGGTAGCGCATATTACTCTGATGCCAACGGAGATGTGACTGAAGGAATTTTAGTGAACCTGCGCAAAGTCCAAATTGGAGATCATATTGTTCGTGATGTACAAGCCTCTATCGTTCCTAACCAGGTTGCACCACTCCTATTAGGACAAACTGTGCTAAAAGAATTAGGAACTATTACCATGGATTATAAACACAATCGCTTGATAATAAATTGATATGAAACAAACGTGTCTAAAATGTAAGACTATTGTCGAAATAGACGAGACCCTCTATGCTCCCGGGATGATAGTGAAGGAGGAATGTCCGGTGTGCGGAGAACTACTGGAGTTCGTTGTTCCTAACCGTGAGGGAGCGACTCCAGCTCCCCCCACCACAGAATCGGTTGTGTCGGTAGATCAACCCGTAAAAGAGTCTGCTCAGTCCAAGCCGAATGAGCCACAAAGTACTCCCAATCAAACGGTTCCGCCGAAAACACCAATTATAGCGGTAGTTGGCATTATCTTAGCCATTATTATAATCGGTGTGGTAGCTTTCTTTGTGATTGGACAAAAACACATCAACGATAAAGAATATCGTCAGCAAATAGAAACAAAATACAAAGCAGTTAAAGATAGTTGTGATCTCCATTTTTCGCATGAGCTTTATGCCAAATGCTCCGAAGATATAGATAACATGATTAAGCTGGAAAATGAGCATAAGTGGCTTAAGACCTTTTCCAAAAAATATAAAGAGAAATATGAGAAAAAAGTAGGAAAACTTTATATTCCCTTAAGAGAACGTTTTAAAACACACTTTGAGCAAAAGAATTATGATGAATGTCATAAAGATGTCCAAGAGATAAAAAAGTTAGAAAATAAACATTCATTACCAGATACATGTTCCAATAGATATCAAAGAATTTTAGATAAGATAAATCATTAGAGTGAAATATTTAAACTACAGAACACCTATGAAATGGATACCATATCGCTTTTTGTTAATACTGATTATATCATGTACCATTATTGGTTGCTGTAAGCATGAGAAAGACTTCTTAGCCCAAGCTCAACGTTTATCAACTTGCGATAACGTGGATTCCCTAATAGTTTCTTGGGAATATCTCCGAGAGGCTAATGATGAAACGCGAGATGTAGTTGGTATGGATATTGCAAAGGTGATTTTTCACCAGGCTGATTCGTTGTTCTTTAGACATTGTGATGGTGCAAATCTTGACGGGGCAGCAAAATGTCTTGATGTGATGGATGCTATTGTATCATACTTTGGGGCAGTGCTTTTTGCAGAAGAATTAAACAACAATAACGAGCCCATTAGAACTGAAAAAGGAGTTGATTATACCGGAAGGAAGGAGATGCTGGATATGTATAAAGAACGTTTAGCTGACAAATACTTCGAACAAGCAAGAAGCGCAGAAAGAGTACTTAAGCTACTCCCTAATGATGAAGATGAGCAAAGATTAATGGTAAAGTCCGATTCATTGGCTCATAAATATTATCCCCTAAAATATTAATAGCATGCCAAAGTTTATAGGATTAATATTGTCTTCTCTTTTTAGCCTTTCAATTTACGCACAAACAGTAAATTGCTATGCAATTCAAGTGGCAAAAGGTGATTCCTTATTCTCGTTAAAAATGTACGATGAAGCTAAGCTTTTATATGAGGAGGCTAAACATTGTATGGATATGCCGGACGATTTATCTGAATTAGATAAGAAACTTAGTCGAACGATATATGAAATAAATAAGTTGAAAGCTCCAGAATTTACGTTTAGTACAGACAACGTGTTCGCCGAGATAAACGGCGCAAGAGGGAGCGTAACTATTAAACAAAGAAATATAAAGAATTGGGATTATAACAAAGAAGAATGTCCTGATTGGTTTGTTATTACAAAGACGGATGCTGGCTTTGACTATGTATGCCAACCAAACGGAGAGCCTCTTGAACGAACATGCGTTATTACCTTTAAGGCCAAAAATATTACAAGAACTTTCAGCGTTCGGCAAAGAGCTGCAGCGGAATATCTAACGCTTTCGCAAAATAGTGTTCAAGCATCATCGGATGGCGGTGAGGCAGAGGTAGATGTCCAAACTAATGCAATCAATGGCTTTTCTGTGGCAACAAGTACATCCTGGGTTAAAGTGATCTCATCGCGAGATGATAAATTGAAACTTTACGTAGAGCAGAATGAAAAGCATGAACAACGCACAGGAAGTGTCTTTGTTAATACTAAATCATGCTCTAAATCAATCCGAATCAATCAAGACGCCAAACCATCAGATTTCTTATTGGATATCGTAGCACTACGCATTGTATCTGACTTTGAACTATCCATGAGTTTCCGTCTGAAAAATGGCGACCATATTCAGTTTGATGCCGGATTCTGGGATATATTGCGTAATTATAATCTATCAGGAGGTTTTTCGGCATCATATATTTGGACATACGACTTTGCAGATATATGGTCATTGAACTACGGTATTGGTTTGGGATTTGGTGGAGTTCGCCGTCCATATGCAACGCCTGAAGGCAGATTTGTCATTGCTGCTGTTCCAAGCATCGGTATTGAATGTGCTCCTGATGGTTGGGAGATTGCAGGCAAACAAGTTGGGTTGACTCTCGATTACAGGCCTTATGTGGGTACAGATTGCGCAGGATTCTACCACAATCTCACCAATTTTAACCTTGGCGTTCGCCTGCATTTGCATTGATGAGAGATCTTCTCAGGAAGTGGAAATTCTTTTAGGCTAAGAATCGCTAAGTAGATCATATTTTATGGAAACAAACATCATGATCTATATTGTAGAATTTGCTGTTGCGTTCATGTTTATAGGGGTAGCCTATTATATTGGCAACAGATACTTTATTGGATTCCGTCTATCTAACATGGAAAAGAAAGTAACAGACTACTTTACCAACGAAGGCTACGAATGGAAAAAAGAAGACGGAGTGCTGAACGTAAAAACGACAGGGTATCAATTTCCGAATCTTCCTGCGTGGAGAGGAGAGTACACGCTCAACAATGCTTTGGGTTCAGTATGCCACCCAATTAGAAGAGGATTTGAGTGGTGTGCATTGGGCAGGACATACTGTAATGGTCAATGTGCTTAGTGATAAGCATCCTTCGTTAAATGTCAGCATGAATTTGGATGATCACTTTCCCACTTTTCTCATAAAATTTTTGCATGACCAACTTGACCAACTTGACCAAATTGACGCGAACTTGGTCATTTTGGTCAATTTGGTCAGATCATTTTTGCAAATTGACTTTTCCTAAATAGCGTTGACAGTTTTTTAATATTTTTTACTAAAAGACTTGACATCTTCCTGGAAAATATTGACACTCTCCTAAAA
>OCVV011350943.1_pt1 | contig 15292 bp, 12 predicted proteins | sample 1539721 | NCBI WGS metagenome assembly OCVV01 (sample SAMN02144230, study PRJEB22623) | gut metagenome | biome: sheep rumen | host: Ovis aries | place: New Zealand
TGGAAGTTTTCTCTAAAACCGATATCGGACTGGTCCGTACCGAAAACCAGGACAGCTCCGCATATTCTGTCATCTCCTCAGACTGCGCTTGGGCAGTTGTATGCGATGGTATGGGCGGCGCCAACGGAGGCAAAACGGCTTCCTCCGCCGCTGTCAATTACATATCTGAATTTATCAATCGCGAATTCAAGGAGGATATGGATGACGAGTCATTGTCCGAAATGCTGATATCCGCTGTAGACGGCGCAAATCTGTGCGTTTACAAGATGTCGATGGAGGATTATGAGCTCGCCGGAATGGGCACGACCTGCGACCTTGTGTTGGTGCGCGGAGAGGTTGCTCATGTCGTTCATGTCGGCGACAGCCGTACATACTCGATTCGTGACGGTAAAATATTGCAGATCACAGAGGATCATTCTCTGGTACAGGAGATGGTGCGCCGCGGCGAGCTGACGCCCGATCAGGCGATGCATCATCCCAACAAGAACCTGATCACCAGAGCGCTCGGTATCTCGCATGAGGTGCATATCGATTATATCGAGGCTGAGTTCAGCGAGGGCGACGTCCTGCTGATCTGCTCCGACGGCTTATCCAACTATGTCAGCAAGGCTGATATGGTGCGTACCGTCAAGGAATACAAAGGCGAATTACTCATTGATACGTTGGTAGAAATTGCGAAGCGCCACGGCGGTCACGATAACATCACCGTCACGGTTGTATACTGAGGAATGGAGTGAGTCACATGGATAAATATACCGGTAAGAAACTCGACGGCAGATATGAGATCCGCGAGTTGATCGGAGTAGGCGGTATGGCAAATGTATATCACTGCTATGATACGATCGACGCACGTGAGGTTGCGATCAAGATATTAAAGGATGAATTTTTGAATAATGAGGATTTCATCCGCCGTTTTAAGAATGAGAGCAAAGCGATCGCGGTACTGAATCACCCGAACATCGTCCGCGTCTATGACGTCAGCTTCGGCGATATGATCCAGTACATCGTCATGGAATATATCGACGGCATCACGCTCAAGGAATACATTGATATGCAGAAGGTGCTCGACTGGAAAGAGACCGTGCACCTGACGACACAGATACTCAAAGCATTGCAGCACGCGCATGAGAACGGTATCGTTCACCGCGATATCAAGCCGCATAATATCATGCTGCTGCAGGACGGCACCATCAAGGTTACGGACTTCGGTATCGCTCGATTCTCTTCGAACGCGACCCGCACCATGACCGAGCAGGCGATCGGCTCCGTCCATTATATCGCGCCCGAACAGGCGCGCGGCGAAAAGACCGACGGCAAGACCGATATCTATTCGGTCGGCGTGATGATGTATGAAATGCTCACGGGCACACTGCCCTTTGACGGCGATTCCGCCGTTTCCGTTGCGCTGATGCAGCTGCAGGCTAAGCCAAAGCGCCCGCGTGAGATCAACCCCGATATCCCCGAGGGTCTGGAAGAGATCACCATGAAGGCGATGCAGAAGAATCCCGAGGATCGCTATCACTCCGCTGTCGAGATGCTCAGCGATATCGAGCGCTTCCGCCTGAATCCCGGTATCATCTTCAACTATGTTTATCATGATGCTCCTGTCGACGATCAGAAGAAGCAGGAGGAACAGCCCAAAAAGGAATATGAGGATCCCGAGGAGGATGCTCAGGAGGAATACTACGACGAGGACGTCCCCGTTCGCAGCCCCCTTCTCTCCGCTATCAAGGGTATCATCATCGCGGCAGTGATCGCGCTGGTCGTATTCGGCGGCGTTGCGGCGTATCAGGGCTATGTGTCTGCTCAGCCCAAGGAGGTCGAGGTTCCTGACTTCACCAATATGACGCTCAGTGAGGCGAACGCGAAGAATAACGGTAAATTCAACTTTACCTATGTCAGCCGTTACAGCGACGATATCCCTGTCGATACCATCATCGAGCAGAGTCCCGCGGGCGGCTCCAAGAAGATGAAGGAAGGCTCGACCATCGAGCTGATCGTCAACTCTGCCGACACCTATGTAGCCGTACCGTATATCAACGGCGCTCTGGGAAGCGAGCAGATCCAGGCGACCATCGAAAAGGCAAACCTTGTCCCCAAGATCCTTTATGTGGAGAGCGAACAGACCGCTCAGAAGATCGACGGCGTTTATCCGCCTACCGGCACCCAGGTCAAGATCGGCTCCTCCGTCTATGTCTATGTGTCCAAGGGCGTGACCAAGCAAAGACTCGTGATGCCCGATATCAAGGGCTATTCCGCGGAAAAGGCGGTTTCCGCATTAAAGGAAGCGGGCTTCACAAACTATAAGGTCGAATATGACGATAGGATCGAAGCCGAGAAGGATGAGGTCGTCAGACAAAACCCGATGCAGGGCAGTGAGGTCGTATCCGACTATGAAATCACCGTGATCTGCTCAAAGGGCAATCAGAAGGAGAAGAAGGTCAATATTGAGGTTGATCTTCCCTCTGAGGTAAGTACCAGCGTCAGCATGAAGGTGCTGGTTGACGGCGCTGTTGACAACGAGAATTCCAAGGATGTTGTTCCGTCCTACAATCCCAAGTACAAGATCACGGTCAACGTCAAGGATGACGCGACCATCATCGTGCTGTTGGATGACCAGCAGTACCGCGAGTATAAGGTAGACTACAAGAATAACTCCGTATCCTTGGAGAATTCTTATCCGTATACACCGAAAGAGACTACCGCTCCCGAGACGCAGGCGCCCGAGGTAGAGGAAGACACCTCAAGTCAGGTGGATGGCGGTTCCGTAGCAGGTTAAGTATGAATCAAACAACCGGTATTATTATGAAAATCACAGGCGGCTTCTATTATGTAGAAGCCGCCGAAAGTGTTTATGAATGTAAGGCGCGCGGCGTCTTCCGCAAGAGGGGCACATCCCCCTTGGTGGGCGATATCGTGGATATTACCGTCCCCGACGACGGCTATTGCTCCATCGACAGGATCCATGAGCGCCGCAATTCTCTGGTGCGTCCGGCACTGGCGAATCTGGACAATCTGATGATTATCAGCTCCGTGAAAGAGCCAGATGTGAATCTGTATCTGATCGACAAGATGACCGCCGCCGCTGTGAACAAGGAGATCACGCCGATCGTCGTCTTTTCAAAAAGCGATCTCGCGCAGACAGATGAGCTGGCGGAGATTTATCGCAAGGTGAATATCCCCGCGTTCTCCTTTTCTTCGGTCGATAACCGCGGACTGGAAGAGATCAAAGCCGTGCTCAAGGATAAGGTGACTGCCTTTTGTGGTAACTCGGGGGTGGGGAAGAGCACCCTCCTCAATGCGCTGTTCCCCGAGCTGTCGCTCCAAACGGGAGAGATCAGCGATAAGCTCGGTCGCGGCAGACACACGACCCGTACAGTGGAGCTGTTCAAAAAGCACGGCGGTTATATCGCCGATACCCCGGGCTTTTCCACCGTGGATATTGAGCGGTTTGAGCTGATCCGCAAGGATGAGCTGAAATTCGCTTTCCCCGAATTCGACGAATACTTCGGCACCTGTCAGTTCAACTCCTGCAATCATGTGTGCGAAAAGGGCTGTAAGGTGCTCGAGGCTGTGGATAGCGGGATCATCCCAAAATCGCGCCACGACAGCTATGTGCGTATGTACAACGAGGTCAAGGATATCAAGGAATGGCAGATCCATTCATAAATAAAGGCAAGGGATTAATCACCCTTGCCTTTTTGCTTATGTATTTAAAACAAATGATTGTCATCCGATAGGATAACTGACCCCCAGTAGATAACGCTGAATACAAGTCGCGTCGAGGATATTACTTTTACCGTCAAAATTAAAATCAGAATAATACGATGTAATTGGTAAAATATCTTGTTCCGTTACGATATCCTCCTCGTCATATTGATTCAATCCCACTTCACGACGCTGAATCAATGTTGTATCTAAAATCGAGATTTTATTGTCGCTGTTGATATCGCCGACCAACCGACCGACACCAAGTTCATTATAAACTCTTGTGAACCCTGTATAATCGTCCGGATTGATATCCAGCAAATCAAACATTCTTTCTTTTTTAACATCATATATGCCCATATCGCACAGGAAGGGATAATGGGAGTTTACTTGATGAATGATTCGATTTCCGATTTTACAAGTTAACCACAGATTATTCACTCCGTTTGATTTCGCTTCTACCAAAGCCCAATCGATTTCCCCTGAACTATCTCTGTGATAATACAGTTCGTCATAAGTAGAATATGGCACCATTCTTGTTGCAGATGATTGACAAAACTCTAAGAATTTATCCTTATAGAGATATTCTTTAGGTTTTTCTACCGCTTTACTGTCATCAACATACAAGCAGTTATAAACCCAACCGCTGTTATCGTAGAACGAACCGCCGTCAAAGTTGGGACGGAAATAGATATCATATACTCCGTCGACTTCTATCAGAAGAGATGTATCAAGCGGGAATCCGGCTCTTGAACCGGGATATGATTTAACACAGTTTTTGCCATCGTAAGTTGAATATATATAGAAAGGTTTATTCGCATATAATTCAACATCACGAATTACATATTCCTCGAACTCTGTGTTATCTGTTCTTGTCATAATATATTCTTCATTAAATATGCCTGTTCCGTATGAAACAAGATAGTATTTCAGTTCGTTCTCATTGCTTTCTGCAAATGCTGTTATCGGAAGTACTGTAAAAACTACTATGATCATAACAAGGGCTAATACAAATGCTTTTTTCATTTTTGTACCTCACTTTCATGCTGTTGCTGGTTGTGGTTCTTTTGCTTAGTAAAAAACATTTTACACATCACTCCTCTTTGCAGAAAAAATAAAAAAGCGCACAACCGAAGCCGTGCGCCAAAAACACATAGCTCCGAATGTCGCCAAACAATTCATTATTTATCATATCAAACTCATTATAGAATAGCATGATAAAGAGCTCGGTGTTTTTATCGAAATAAAAACACTAAACTATAATGAGTTGAAAAATAAGAAAAATTCACTGATCATTATATGAAATGATTTCCATATAATGATTTAATATGATCATTATTTAATAATGAAATGTTTGGCACTTCTATTCTACCATATCTTATTAGTGATATCAATTATAATTTAATTACAATAATAGTTTTAATATACAAATTTTTTCATTTGTTTTTGTACATTATTCCAAACGAAAATAGAATACATCTCATTGTAACTGTTACGCTCTCGCTAGAAACGCCTTCGATCCCATCCGTCTCCACTTGGTTCGTAAAAAAAGAGAGACACCTTGCGGTATCTCTCTTTTTATTATATGGTGGAGACGGACGGGATCGAACCGTTGACCTCTTGAATGCCATTCAAGCGCTCTCCCAGCTGAGCTACGCCCCCAAAGCACATATATCATAGCATACTTTGATCGATATTGCAAGTAAAATTTTTATTTCATAACAATTTCGTTTTAACGTCAATGCTCCGCGTTTTGGAATATCCGCGCATTCAGCGTGAATGAACCCACATTTACAAAAATGTAATCTCATTTTTCTCTTTCGCTATTGATATTGTGATAATGGTTGTGCTATAATGATTTGGTGCATTGAGTAAGTATGACTTTTATGCTTGTTTAATACATAATGTTTAACAGAAACCAGAAATCTGCTGAGTATACTCAGTGATTGGGGGAATTGACCATGCCTTTATGTATGGGTTGTTTAAATGAAATACCCGCTGCCGATTCGGTGTGCAAGGTTTGCGGCTTTGATAATGCTGAGAAGCAGACCGCGCCCTTCTTGCCGTTCGGTACTGTTTTGAATTATAAATATGTCGTTGCAAAGAATCTGGAGACGAACGGTGAGAGCACCCGCTATCTCGGCTATGATAAAAAGACCGGCAAGGTGCTGGCGATCCGTGAGTTCCTGCCCATCGGCTTATTTGACCGCGGCGATGACGAGACCAAGCTCTTTGTCACACCGCAGGATAAAGAAAGCTTCACCCGGGCGATGGACGACTTCAAGAGCTATTATGAAACGCTCAATACGTTGACCGATAAGACCGCGATGATCAACATCGAGGATATCTTTACCGAGAACAACACCGCGTATGTGGTCGAGGAGAACGACGATCTTCTGCCGTTCACCGAGTATGTCGAGCACAACGGCGGTCATCTGGAATGGGACGCGGCGCGTCCGCTCTTTATGCCAATCATCACGCTGATCGAGAATATCCACAAGCTCGGTATCGGTCATTACGCGATCTCGCCGTCTAACTTATATGTTACCTCCGGCGGCAAGCTCAAGCTCGGCGGCTTCTCGACCGAGAATGAGCGCAAGCGCGGAACGATGCTGAAATCTCAGCTCTACAGCGGCTGTGCCGCTCCGGAGCAGTACCTCGATAATCAGAAGCTGGACGTCCCGACCGATATCTACGGTCTGACCGCAACGCTGTTCTATGCGCTGACCGGCAAGCTGCCGGGCAACGCCAAGGAGCGCGAGAAGGATCCGCGCCTTTTGATCAGCACCAATACCGTCAAGCGCTTGCCCCCTCATGTCGTTACCGCTCTCGCGAACGGCTTACAGATGAAGAGCGAGGCGCGTATCGCTGATTTTGACGAGCTCAGAGCACAGCTCTCTGTTTCTTCCACCGTACAGGCGATCCAGGATGAGATCTCCCGCACCGCGAGCATGACGCCGATCAAGAGAGAGGACGAAGAACAGCGCTCCCGTGTGAATCCCACGGTCGTCGGCTTGATCGCAACGCTGGTAGCGCTTTTGATTTTCTCCGCAATCGGACTGTTCTGGTTGCCGACCAATCCGTTGATGGGTCTGTTTACCAACGGTTCTACTATCCCCGCAACCTTGGCGGCGCCGACAGAGGACTGGACGGGGCCTGTCATGGCGGATTATACCGGCAAAACGCTGGATGAACTCAAGGGCTCTTTCTCCGGTACGATCAAGGTTGACGCTGACGGCGCCTACAGCGATCATATCGAAAAGGGCAAGATCATTTCGCAGGAGCCTGCCGCGGGTTCTCCCGTTTACGGTACCGACTCCGATTCTGTCATCTATGTTCTGATCAGTAAGGGTCCCGAGCTTATCGCGCTGCCCGACGTCGTCGATAAATCCTACACTGCCGCGGCAGAGGATCTGACCCGACTCGGCTTCATCGTACTGCAGGAGGTCGAGTACAGCAACACGGTCGCCGAGGGCAAGGTGATCGGTATCGTCGATCATACCGCAGGGGATAAGATCGAATCGGGCTCTGAGGTTACGCTCAAGGTTTCATTAGGTAAAGAAAAAACCAGTTCGAATTAACTCTCTTTGTTTTAAAATGTAACAGGTGGGTAAAACGCTACCCACCTGTTGTGTTTTATATCTTTAGAATTTCAGCTTGTGGATGCTGTTTTCCGCTTGCTGGATGACGTTGAAGATCTCGCCTGCCGTTTCGGGATATTCATCGGCGAGCTGATCGGGGGAAGAGGAAAGCTTCTCGAACGCCTCCAGATAGCCCGCGCTGTCCTTGTCGGTCATACTGCCGATATCGGTATAGTATTTATCCATGACCGCGTAGGCATAGCCGCTGTATACCTCCTTGGGTACGGTGAACAGCTCGGTCGGATTCTTGTGATTTGCCGAATACAATCGGCGAAACACGCGGTACAGCATAATCATGAAGTAGTTGTTGATCGTCCTGTCGAGCTTGCGATTCTTGGCGGTGGCGGCAAAGTCATAGATGACGTTGACCATGTTGTCGATCAGCCTGCGGTTAACGATCTGGGCGGCGCTTTGCTTGCGCGAGCTCTTCTCGATGATCGGCTCATTGATCTCATAATCACGGTCGGCGGTTCTGCCAAGCAGATAATCAACGCTGACATTATAGTAATCAGCCGCTTTGACGAGGAAATCCAAGCCGCATTCACGGATCCCTTTTTCGTAGTGCGACAATAATGCCTGAGAGATACCGAGATCCTCAGCCGCCTGTTTCTGCGTGAGCTTCTTCTCTTTTCTCAAAAAGGTCATATTACGTGAAAAATCCTTAGTCATTTAATCACCTGCTGTTATTATAGAATATACAAATAGTATAATACAATTATTACCGTTTGTAAAGTGCGGAGGACAATATGCAATCCTATTATATCCATTTGATTCGACACGGAGCGATCAGCCCGACCTTACAGGGGCGGTATATCGGCACGACCGATGTGCCATTGTCCGAGGAGGGCATGACAGCTTTGAAGAAGCTCGACGCTTCCATGGACTATCCTTACGCCAAGGTCGTGTTCACCTCACCCTTAAAGCGCTGTACGCAGACCGCCAAGCTCCTGTATCCTCATATCACGCCGCTGACCATCGATCAGCTCATGGAGTGCAACTTCGGAGAATGGGAGAATCATACGGCGGATGAGCTCAAAGGCGAGCCCGACTTTGCCAAGTGGCTGGCGGGGGACAGTGAGGTCAAGCCGCCGAGAGGGGAGAGCACCGCTGATTTCACCCGCAGGATCTGTGTGATGTTTGAGAGCATTGTGAACGGCCTGATGCAGACAGGCACCACCGACGCGGCGATCATCACCCACGGCGGCGTGATGAATATGCTGTTGGCGGTATACGGTTTGCCGCAGGCCAAGCCCTTTGACTGGGCGTGCGACAGCGGCTTTGGCTACTCACTGCGTATCACGCCCTCGCTGTGGATGCGCGACAAGGTCGCCGAGGTGTATCAGCAGATTCCACTCAAAAGAGAAATTGACGAATAAACCCATAATTTGAAATCGCACGAATATAAGACTTCATATTTCCTTTATTTTGGTGATTATCATATTGTATTTTGCAGGATTATGTGCTAAAATGAAAGAGTATTGGCATTTGACCGATGCCGAAGGAGTGTGATGGCGATGTTATCAAATCTATTGGTTAGAATCGACTTATCCCGCAAGGATTTTTCTAAAGGTCAGCGCAAGATCGCTGATTATATTGAGGAGCATTATGACTCCGCCGCCTTCATGACTGCCGCTAAATTGGGCGAGGAGGTCGGCGTATCGGAGAGTACGGTCGTGCGTTTCGCGACCCAAATCGGCTATGACGGCTTTCCGTATCTGCAAAAGGCGATGCAGGAGATGATCCGTGACAAGCTCAATTCGGTACAGCGCATCGAGGTGACCACCGGACGTATCGGGGATGCCGACGTTGTCGAGAGCGTGCTCAATCAGGATATCGACAAGATCCGCCGTACCATCGACGAGGTATCGCGCGAGGATTTCAAAAAGACAGTCAATGCGATCATCAACGCACGCAATATCTATGTGTTCGGCGCGAAGTCGTCGTCTTATATCGCGAACTTCTTTGCGTATTATCTCGACCTGATCTTCGGCAACGTACATATTCTGAATTCCACATCAAAGACGACCACTTATGAAAAGCTCTTCCGTATCTCCAAGGAGGATGTGATGATCGGCATCAGCTTCCCGCGTTATTCCGCGATGGCGGTCGACGCAATGAGCTTTGCACATGATCGCGGCGCGGAGGTCATCGCCATCACAGACAGCATGGTAGCGCCCGTCGTCAAGGACGCGGACGAGGTGCTGTTAGCGCGCTCCGATATCGCGTCCGTGGTCGATACGCTGGTAGCGCCGCTGAGCCTGATCAACGCGCTACTGGTGGCGATCGTCATCGAACGCAAGGAAGATATCAAAAATACCTTTATCGATTTGGAAGAGGTGTGGAGAGAACAGAACGTCTACGCCGGCAACCGAATCGACAGTACCAGAACATGATCGAACAACCCATCAAAGTAATCGTGATCGGCGCGGGCCCCGCAGGAATGATGGCGGCAGGAGCCGCCGCGGAGAACGGCGCTGATACGATCCTCATAGAAAAGAATCAAAAGGTCGGGCGCAAGCTCGCGATTACCGGAAAAGGTCGCTGTAATATCACCAATTTCTGTGATAATGAGACCTTCATCGCGCACGTGACGGCGAATCCGCGTTTTCTCTACAGCGCGATCAACCGTTTTTCCTGCTATGATACCGTTTCGTTCTTTGAAGATCGCGGTCTTGCGACTAAAGTAGAACGCGGCAATCGTGTTTTCCCCGTATCCGACAAGGCGTTGGACGTCGTTGATACGCTGTATGATTATATCAACGAGCTCGGTGTGCAGATCATCTATCAGGAGGTCAAGGGGCTTTTGCTCGATAAAGGTGCCGTCAAAGGGGTTCGTTTGCAGGATCGGGAGCTCTATGCCGATAGGGTGATCGTCACTGGCGGCGGTATGTCGTATCGCGCGACAGGCTCCACCGGCGACGGATACACATTTGCAAAAGCCGCGGGACATACCATCACACCGCTCCTGCCGTCGCTGGTTCCATTGGTGGCGGAGGATGAGGATATTCCCGAGCTGCAGGGATTATCACTGAAAAATGTCCGACTGTCCGTTATCGATAATCAAAACGGTAAAGAAATCTATTCCGATATGGGCGAAATGCTGTTCACGCATTTCGGAATCTCAGGACCCTTGGTATTATCCGCAAGCGCCCATATGAGGAATATGTCGCCGGGGCGCTATACGGCGTATGTCGATCTAAAGCCCGCTTTGGATGATGATACCTTGGATAAGCGGATCCTGCGTGACTTTTCGGAATTCGCCAACAAGGATATCATCAATTCGCTCGGCAAACTGGTTTTGAAAAAATTGATCCCCGTCATCATCGAGCGTGCAGGCATCGCGCCGCACACCAAGTGTAATACTATCACTGCCGAACAGCGGCAATCGTTATTGCGGCAAATCAAGCGTTTCAGCGTGAAAATCCACGCTTTTCGTCCGATCAACGAGGCAATCGTGACCCACGGCGGCGTTGACGTCAAGGATATCGATCCGCGCACGATGGAGAGTAAGCTCGTCAAGGGCTTGTATTTTGCGGGTGAGGTACTGGATCTCGACGCTTATACAGGCGGCTTCAATTTGCAGATCGCTTACTGCACCGGCAGACTCGCCGGAGAATCCGCCGCAGTCCTTACATGATAATCATCTCATTGTGAGAGGGCTTCTTTAGCCTGTCACCCTAACCGAATACTACTATATACAAGGAGGACATTATGTCTATCGCTATTGCTATCGACGGCCCCGCCGGCGCCGGTAAATCGACCATCGCGCGGCTTGCCGCAAAGGAGCTCGGCTATATCTATGTAGATACGGGTGCGCTGTATCGCACTATCGGTCTGGCGGCATTCAGACGCAATCTGACTGCCGAGGATAAGGAGCAGATCATCGCGATGCTGCCTGCGATCAAGGTGGAATTGACGTTCAACGATCATGGGGAGCAGATCGTTCTGCTCGACGGCGAGGACGTCAGCGGCTTGATCCGCACGCCCGAGATCTCGATGATGGCGTCCACCGTGTCCGCGATCCCCGAGGTCAGAGCCTATCTGCTCAATTTACAACACGATATCGCGCACACCAACAATGTCATCATGGACGGCAGAGATATCGGCACCGTTGTTTTGCCCGACGCGAAGATCAAGATCTTCCTGTCGGCGTCCCCCGAGTGCAGAGCCCGCCGCCGTTATGACGAGCTGATCGAGAAGGGCATGGACGTGAAATTCGAGGATATCCTGTCGGACGTCATCGCGCGCGATTATGCGGACTCAAACCGTTCGATCTCTCCCTTAAAGCCTGCGGATGACGCGATCAGCGTCGATACCTCGGGAGAGGATCTGGAGACCTCCGTCAACAAACTCTTACGAATCATGAGGGACAAGCTATGAAAAAGCGCAATCATTTTTACTTTTTCTGGAGAGGATTACTCAAGCCCTTCTTCCAACTCAAATTTCATATGAAGTATATCGGCGTTGAGAATGTGCCCGAAGAGGGCGCGTATATCTTAGCGTCCAACCATACGCACGCCGCCGATCCGATCATCATGGGCATGGGCTTGAAACGACAGGTCATGTTCATGGCGAAGGAGGAGCTGTTCAAAAACAAGTTCGTCGGCTGGTTCATCCGCAAGCTCGACGCGTTTCCCGTCAGCCGCGGTAAGGCGGACACCGGCTCGATCAAGCATTTTGAGAAGGTGCTCAAGGAAGGCAACCTGATGGGCATCTTCATCGAGGGCACCCGCTCCAAGGACGGCAGCTTCCTGCCGCCGAAAAACGGCTGCAGCCTGATCGCTTATGATACCAAGACGCCTGTTATCCCCGTTTGTCATACCAAGATCGGCTCTCGCCTCTACTTCCATTTCGGTAAACCGATATCGCTGGAAGAAATGGGCTTTGATAAGGGCGGGGCAAGAGAATTCCGCAACGCCAGCCGCGTCATCATGGATCATATCAAGGCGATCCGTGAAGAGGACTTAGCGTCGGCAGGAGAGCAAAATGGCTGATATCATCGTCGCAAAATCCGCGGGCTTCTGCTTCGGCGTCAACCGAGCGGTCAAGATCGCCTTTGATGTTGCCGACCGTCATCACGGCGGCTGTACCTTGGGGCCGATCATCCATAATAAAGAGATGGTTGCGGCGCTGGATGACAGGGGAGTGGTATCGGTCAATTCGCTTGAAGAGATCAACGACCGTCAGCCTGTGATCATCCGTTCCCACGGCGTGAAGCGCTCGGTCTATGATCAGCTCAGGGAGATGGGGCTCGAGTATATCGACGCGACCTGTCCCTTTGTCGCTAAGATCCATTCCATCGTCTACGACATGAGCCGACAGGGCTACACCATCCTGATCGCGGGGGATGAAAACCACCCCGAGGTTCAGGGGATCCTCTCGAACTGTGTCAGCAGTTATTATATTTTCAAAGACGTTGAGGATTTAAAAAGAATTGCGGATATAATTCCCGAAGAGAATAAAAAACGAATTTGCGTCGTCGCTCAGACGACTTTTAACGAAAATTTTTGGAAAAATTGTATAGTTTTTTTGAAAAAACTATATACAAACGCCAAAATTTTTGATACAATATGTAATGCTACGTCAAAGCGACAAGCGGAAGCACATACTTTGTCAGCGAAATGTGACTGCATGATCGTGGTAGGCGACCGCTCCAGCTCCAATACTAACAAGCTCTATGAGATTTGTAAAAGGAACTGTGAGCATACCTATCTGATCGAGACAGCCGCTGATCTTGACAGGGCGATGTTCGCCGACGCTCAGACCATTGGCGTAACAGCCGGCGCTTCTACACCGGACAGGATTATAAAGGAGGTACTGGATACAATGAGTGAAAACACTACATCCAGCGTAAACGAAACTGAGAACTTTGAGGAGATGTTAGAAGAATCTCTGAAGAGTTTAAACACTAATGAAAGGGTTATGGGTACTGTCGCAAGCATCACACCGAACGAAGTGTATGTTGAAGTTGACGGTAGAAAGCAGACCGGCTTTATCCCATTTGACGAGTTATCATCCACTCCGATTCAGAGCGCCGATGAAGTTGTCAAGGTCGGCGATCGTGTAGAACTGCTGATTATGAAAACCAATGACGTCGAGGGTACCATCATGCTCTCCAAGCGCAGAGTTGACGCGCAGAAGGGCTTTGAGGAGCTGCAAAAGGCTTATGATGAGAAACAGATCCTCACCGGCCCCGTTACCGAGGTCGTTTCCGGCGGCGTGATCGTTGTCGCTAACGATATCCGCGTATTCATCCCCGCTTCTCAGGCTACCATGGAGCGTGACGCTAACCTTGAGGAGCTTAAGGGTAAGGAGGTCAAGTTCCGCCTGATCGAGCTGTCTCAGCGCGGCAGAAGAAGAAAGATCATCGGCTCCATCAAGAGCGTTCTCCGTGACGAGTATGCCGCTAAGCGTGCAGAGTTCTGGGCGAACTGTGAGGTCGGTAAGGTTTATACCGGCGTTGTCCGCACCCTGACTTCCTACGGCGCGTTTGTAGACCTCGGCGGCGTATCGGGTATGATCCACATTTCCGAGCTGTCCTGGCTGCGCATCAAGCATCCGAGCGAGGTTGTCAATGTCGGCGATACCGTCGAAGTATACATCAAGGACATCAACACCGAGACCAAGAAGATCTCTCTGGGCTACAAAAAGACCGAGGACAATCCGTGGGTCATCCTCGAAAAGGATTATCCTGTTGGCACTGTCGTCAAGGCGAAGATCGTCGGTCTGACCGCGTTCGGCGCGTTTGCCAACATCATCCCCGGCATCGACGGTCTGATCCACATCTCTCAGATCTCCAACAAGCGTATCGAGAAGCCCGCTGATGAGCTCGCGATCGGCGATGAGGTCGAGGCGAAGATCACCGGTATCGACTTTGAGAAGAAGCGTGTCAGCCTGTCCATCCGTGCGCTGCTGCCCGAGAACGCTCCTGCCGCTCCCGCAGTCGAGGACGAAGAGGATGAGGTTGTCGCTGTTGTTGAGCCCGACGCCGCTCCCGTGATCCGCGATCTCGAGGACGAGGTTCCGGCTGAGGAACCCGCAGTTGAAGAAGCTGCTCCCGCTGAGGATGCTCCTGTTGAGGAGGCTCCTGCCGAGGAAGCTGCTCCCGCAGACGCTGAATAATGATTTTGATGACGGGTATCCGAAAGGGTACCCGTTTTTTTCTTTATATTAGTCGATTAAGGAATATTATTTTCCCGATAATTTGGTATGATAGAATAGAAATCATATAGGATTGGATCTGATATCATGATTGAAACCATTACAAAAGATACCAACGCTGTTTTCACGCAGCTGATCGAGACCGCTAAGCTGCATGAGGGCTCGATCGTCGTGCTCGGCTGTTCCACCAGCGAGGTCGGCGGTAATCGTATCGGTACGCACTCGAGCATGGAGATTGCAGCGGCTGTGTATGACGGCTTCTTTGATCTGCTCAAGGAAAAGGGAATCTATCTGGCGGCGCAGTGCTGTGAGCACCTCAACCGTGCGCTGGTGATCGAGCGAGAGCTTGCTGAAAAGTACAATATCCCCATCGTGAACGCTGTTCCGCAGCCGAAGGCAGGCGGCAGCAGCGCGACGACCGCCTACGCGCGCTTTGACGATCCTGTTTTGGTGGAGCATATCAAAGCGGACGCGGGCGTGGATATCGGCGGTACACTGATCGGCATGCACCTAAAGGAGACCGCAGTCCCGCTCCGCCTGCCGCAGAAGAAGATCGGTGAAGCCTTTGTCGCGTCGGCACGTACCCGCGCAAAATTCATCGGCGGCGCAAGAGCGGTATACGATGAAGAGCTTTTATAAATTGTCACCGCGAACCGTCTATAGACGATGTGTCGATTTCAACCGAATTGATGGATATGAGGTACTGTTATGATGACTGCAAAAGATGAATTTATCAAGATTTATACCGAGAACATTTCCCGCAAGGGCTCTGCCGAGCTGCT
>OCVV011356191.1_pt1 | contig 15291 bp, 11 predicted proteins | sample 1539721 | NCBI WGS metagenome assembly OCVV01 (sample SAMN02144230, study PRJEB22623) | gut metagenome | biome: sheep rumen | host: Ovis aries | place: New Zealand
CTTGCGTCAGCAAGCCTGCGTCGAATTTAGGCAATCTGACGAAAATCTGGACGGCGCATCTGATGCACAGAGGTCATGCGGTGTTGCCTATAAAGATATTATTTTTGCTGAGGTGAACTCTATGAGCGTTAAAAAGCTTGACCGCCGAAGTCTGAAAACCAGAAGGGTCATTGCTGCTGCGCTGGCTGAGCTTCTTATGGAAAAGGAGCTTCGCAAGGTGACAGTTCAGGAGATAGCTGACAAGTCAGATGTAAACCGAGTTACGTTTTATAATCACTTTTTGGACGTATATGACCTGTATGATAAAATGGAGCGTGAGGTTCTCACGGAAATGGGTCTGCTTATGCTTGAGCTGAAAAGTCTGGAGATCGAGCAGTTCTACTCTCATCTGATCGACTATATTGATGACAACAGGGCTGTGTTCAGGCTTATATTCTGTCCGAACAGCTCGGCTTCGCTCAGAAGCAAGTTTACGAAGCTTATTGAGGGAGTTTTTCATCAGATACTTTCCGAGAATAAAAATCTTGAGCTCAGCAATGTCCGTCTGTCATACCAGAACTGCTATCGGGCGCATGGCTGTATTGCGGTGATAGAAAAGTGGGTCAATGACGGATTTAAGGAATCAAAGGATTTTATTATCACCACGATCTCGGAGCTTGATCTTAACACACAGGATCTTATTATGTATGAGTAAAAAAGGGAACTGCCTGAGCAGTTCCTTTTTTGTTTTGCACAATATAGACATAAAGACTACAGAAAAACCTCTTCATTTGCCGCTATCTCGTGTGACTATTCGTGTGATTTCGTGTGATTTTTAACCTCAAGCATGCATTTTCATTTGTCCAAATGACAGCTTAAATGCATAAAAAAGCCCGTAACCACGCTCTTTCCTGCGTAATTACGGGCTTTCATCAACGTGCGCCAGAAGGGACTCGAACCCCCGACCTACTGGTTCGTAGCAGCTGCGCATTCTTGTTCTGACCTGTGGCAATGTGCGAAAAGCAAGCTTTTGCGAGGCTTTTTGAAAGAACACCTGTTGTGATCTGAAATGATTTGAATTAGTTTTTGTATAATTAGTGCCCTTTTAGTGCCCTGAGGTTTTTCAAGGCGGATTTTTTATAGGAATATATGAACGCTTTGGCTAAAAGGCCTTCAATTATAAATCAGGAGCCCACTTATCATCCGATATCATATCTTCATCACGCTAGCCACACTATGTTTCAGATATTATAGTATGGAGAAAACCTATAAAAGAGTACTTCTTTTGGATAAAGAGCAAGCGATCCCGCAGATCATTTTGATCTGCGGGATCTGTTTCATACATTGGTTTTCACAGCTTATTAGTACCTTTAAGCAGCTAATACTATTTCACCTTCGCCGTCTTAGTATCAAACGCCGAGCCGTAGGTAGTGCCCTCATAGGTCCTGAAAGCTCTTACCGTGAAGTATCTGTTACCCGATTTAAGACCGGTCTTCGTAAAGCTTGTGGTGCTGTTGTTCACAGTGCCGACCCTTGTCCAGGCGGCGCCGGATGAAGCCTTATAGTAAAGCGCATAGCTTGTAGCACCCGTGACCTTCTTCCAGCTGTATGTCGCCGAGCCCTTGGCCTTGGAAGTGACCGAGAAGCTGACCTTTGCAGGGTTTGTGGAAGTCTTGTAGTTATTGAAGCCAGGCGAAAGGATCTCTGTGCCGTTGACTGTCTTGTAAGCCCTTGCGGTCAGGGCATAAGCTTCGCCGGGGTTGAGTTTGTTGACCAGCTGAACATTGTTTCCGCCTGTGGTCTTGGCGTAGCGCTCCCATTTCTTAGCGGTCTTATTGTAGAGATAAACCACATATCCGTCAGCGCCGGAGACCTTGTTCCAGGTGAATTTGATAGCGTTTGCGGAGACCGCCACGTTCTTGAAGCCGGTGACGTTGGCAAGGGAAAGCTTTGCCTTGAAGCTGTCCTTATAGCTAAGTCCGCAGACCGAGCATTTGTGGAGCGTGCAGCCCTGAGCCTGATAGGTTGGTGCAACTGTAGATGAAGTGAAGGTATGAGCTGTCGGGGCTGTGAAATCGGAGTAATACTGGAACGAACAGTCGGAGCAGTAATACTTGGTGTAGCCGGCACCCTTGCAGGTGTTGTTGACGCTCACGCCTGCCTTGAAATCGAAAGCGTGGGTGGTGTTGCCCGTTCTTGTGGTAAGGGTCGAGCCTGGATTTATCTTCACGCTGTTTCTGTCCGTAACGTTTGAATTGAACTTTGAAGCCTTGGCATTTCCGGTAAGATAGAGGTCGTTGCCGGAGTTGCTGAAGAAATGGTTGCTGTTCACCTGGGTGACAGTCGAGTTAGTGTTCAGGGTCACCGCATCGGTCTTGCCTTTTCCGAAAGTGTTTGAGTCTATCTTATTGACAGTTGACGAGATGACATAAACACCGAAGCTATTGCATTCAAGGACAGTGTTTCCCGTAACATTGTTAGTGCCTGTGCAGCTCTCAAGGGTTATGCCTCTGCCGTCCGTGGTCTTTCTTATCATATTGTCAGAGATAGTTATCCCGCTGTCGGTGTAGGCGGTTATCGCCCTTGCCGAGGTGTTTATTATAGTGTTCCCCGAAACAGCGGAGCCTGTGCTGTTGCTGACATATACCGAGTCGTTGCACTTGTCGAGATAGTTGTTTTTAAGCGTTGCCTTGCCTGTATCAACATATATGCCACGGTAGGGAGCACCGGTAACGATGTTGTCGTGGGCGTTGATAACGGAGCTGTAATAGCCGTGGATGCCGCAGATCCTGCTGTCGGAGCCGCCGCTGTAGTTGGCGGTCTTTATCGTGTTCGAGTATATCTCAAGAGAGGTGCTGTTTGTCATATCTATCTTCGAGCCTGTCTTGGTGTTTGACAGCTCAAAAGCAGACAGAGCGCCGAGCTCCATTCGGTTGGAGCCGAAGTTATAGATCTTGGACTTTATATCGGAGCCGGGCTTATAGGACGAATTGTCGAGAGTGTTGTTATATACCGAGCCCCTTGTGTTCTCTGCGTGGATAAGGGTCGGGGTGTTGGTGGCCTTGTTGCTGTAAAACTCGAAGTTCTTGAAATTCGCCGCATTGCAGCAGCCGTAATAGCAATCTGTGAAAGTGTTGCCGTAGATCTTTATGCTGTCGGCTGTGAGGGTGTCATAAACATGGTGGGTGCCCACACCAGTAGGAACGCCGGCGAATTTACAGCCGTAGACGCTGATGTTTTTCATGTTCCTGCCTGCCGAGCCGCCCTCGGGCTCTACAAAGTCTATGTGGAGAGCCTCTGCCGACCAGTAAGATGTGGAGCTGGTCTGCGAGGTATAGGCACTGGCGGAGCCTGTGAAGGGCTTGAAATCAGTAAAGGTACAGTTAGCAGCGGTCAAACCCTGTGCGCCGTCAACGACCACGCAGTGAGTTCCGCAGTAGTTCCTGAACGTTACGCCCGAGAGGGTTATATTGTCAGTCGAGCGGAAAGACACAAGACCCTTTGCCTGAGTGGTGGTCTGGGCGTTTCCGTTAAAGGTCCCACCGCTGACGGTTATATTCTTCTGGCTGTCGGTCTCCATAATATAAACGCTTGGCGCGCCTTTCTGACGCATGAGCACAGCGCCGGAGTACAGCTGGAGAGTGGTGTTTGAATATATCCTCAAAGACCTGGCGGACTTGCCGGCGGGTGTTCCTATATAGTATCTTCCTGACGGCACGACCACCTTGACCGGCACCGAGCTGCCCTTTGCAACATCAAGCGCTTTCTGGAAAGCATCTGTGTCATCGGCGGAGTCGGAACCGTTGGCACCGTAAGATGTGACATTGACAGTTTTCACCGCTGCAGCGCCGGCCGGAAGAGCTGAAGCCCCCACTGCGCAAAGCGCCAGAGCCACAGAACACAGTGTCCCCAAAACTTTTGTAAGCCTCATATTTCTACCTCCTGTAACAAAAAAGCAACGCATCCTGCGACGCATTGCCTGAGCTGCAACTGGCTGTCATACCTCTTGGATTAGACCCTTGGCTTTGCGTCGCTGCCTTTCGGCAGGTTTGCTGAACACTAATTTTTCGTTGTTCACATCCGTTATAAACAATATATTAATCAGCATGAATATGTTTCCTATCTTATATTATACCAATAAAAGAGTCATAATTCAATTCGCAATTTTGACAAATTTGCACAAATCTAGTTGTCGAGATCGTGCATTGATTTGTGATATTAACAATATTCAGCATAAAAAATGCCATAAAATATGCCAGCCATATTGAATTCACCATCGGCTTCTATGAGGATATGACTCCATTGTTCCTGACACATGACTAGATACACCCAAGAATAACAGAAGCGCTCGCAGAAATGCGGGCTCTTTTGTTGTGGAAATATATAATTTGGCTTTCACATATTTGTGCAGAACGGAGAATATTTGAAAAAACAAAAAGAAAATGGTTAACAAGAATAGTACTTTTTACCTGTACAAGCGAAGGAAGAAAAACGCATCTTGACAATTGAACATGCATAGGGGTTCACTAAATGAATACTACTCCCACTACATATCAAATTGAATGGCGGTGATAAATATGCCAGACAAAAATGAACTGCATCACTCGGGTGACAGCGGTGACGGCAGGATGCTGTACCATAAACTCTGCTGTCCAGCCGGCACCCGGGATGCTTCAAACCTCGTACCTGCGTTGTTAGAGCCAGGTGCCGGTAACTTTTAGGGTGACGGCAACTTGGTCACAGGGTGCCGGTAGGATCACGCCATGTGTCGCCCTTTGTGCCATCCGGCCACCGAGCCGGACAGCTAAGCAAGGGACAAACAAAAACGCCGCACAGCGCATTTGTGAACGGCTGTGGAGCGCACAAGGCAGAGAGCACAGTTTCTCTTTTCGCTGATAATATTGAGTTAAACTAAGGGTGCCTTTGGCAGTCCATTTGGGAGCTTCTCAGGGCGGTGATTTTCGGAAAGCAAGCATAGCAGGTGGCGTTCCGCCTCCCGCACGATTGAGCGGGGCTAAGCCCCGAGCCCCCTGCATGATGAAAAAGAATAAGACCGCAGCCCGGATTGGAACAGCGGTCGGAAAGGAGAGCATTATGAGAAAAAGAAACAGAACAATTTCGATCAGATGCACAGAGGAAGAATACGAAAGAGTGCCTCGGAAAGCCGAGCTGCACGGACTGAAGCTAAATGACTTTGTGCTTCGCTCGGCGCTCGGCAAGAAGATAATTGTGGCACAAGGACTTGATGAAGTTGTGCGGCAGCAGAAGGCTATCGGCAATAATCTTAACCAGCTTACCCGACTCGCCCACGAGGGCCGGGTACAGGTCATAGACCTGAAGCCCATGCTTGATGAGTACACAGGAGCAACAGCACTGCTAGCTAAAGCACTTCGGGAGGTGAAGTGATGGCGACTGTAACTGCTTTATCAACTAAGGAAGGCGGCGGAGGCAAGGCAAGTCTTGAATATATCTGCCGGGATGACAAGACAGATTACAAGAGGCTAGTCTATATCGGAAACTGTACTCTGCAGACAGCATACGATGAGTTCCGGAATACCAAACAGCTTTACAACAAGACCGGAGGGATACAGTATTATCATTTCGTCCAGTCGCATCCGAAAGGATATGAGATAAGCCCAGAGATTGCTTTGAAGATAGCTTCCGAGTTTGCGGACATAGCCTTCAAGGGTTTTGAATATGTTGTTGCTACCCATAACGATGCTGACCATATTCACAGCCATATGATACAATAGGTTGCAGTCTCAAGTATTTCATAGTAATGCGCCGTTTTTGAGGTCTGCGCTTCACGCAGTTTCAAGCGGTCTCACGCAGCCTTTGGCGAAAATAAAGTCCAAATAAGGTCCAGAAACCCGACAGCTTTTTACTCCATACAAATCAAAGCAAGCTCAAACCTTTCAAAAAGATCAAACACTTGCTCGCCCATATCGACATCAATGTCTATATCCTCATCACTGATGCCGAAAATGTCACTTGCTGTTATTGGCTTCGCTTCGCTGCGGGCTTTATCAAATTCTTTGTGAATAACAAAAACTGCCCAGGCACAGTTTGAAACTGAAGTAAAAGGGCGCAAAACCGAATTTCAGAAATACAAGGAGATAAATGCACTTTACTTGGTTTCAAATAACATGAGATTTCTGCAATCTATAGTGCAGATACTAGAAGTTGAGGCTCCGCTTTCTGAAGAATATCTACTGAAAAGAATCGTCAAGTACTTTGACCGTGAGAAAGTGACAAATGTAGTTGTTGAGCAGTTTAACAATAGAATGGCAGGCTGTTCATCTCTGGGCATAATAAGAAAAAACGGATTCCTTTATCTTCAGGGAAAAGATGAGATAAAGCTTCGGATTCCCGGTGTCAAACGAGAGATCAAGTATATTTGTATAGAGGAGCTTGCTGATGGATTTTATACTCTGATAAAGCAAAATGTGTCAGCAACAACAGAGGGGCTATTCAAAGCAATGACAAATCTTTTGGGATTTAGTCGAACCGGTGATGCGATCGTTACCAGATATACTGAAGCGATAAAGCTCTTAAAACAAAAAGACATGGTAATCGAGCAGAATGGTTTATTGTCAGTAAATAGCACAGTGTATTGAATGATAAGCAATTCAAAAACTGAACAAGGAGTCGGAATTACCGGCTCCTTGTTTGTTTATATCATCAGTTATCCTAAGGCATACTGCAATGATACTACTTCACTTTCGCAGACTTTGTATCAAATGCTGAGCCGTAGCTTTTGCCTTCGTAGGTTCTGTAGGCTCTGACTGTGAAGTAGCCTGTGCCTGATTTCAGACCTGTCTTTGTGTAGCTGGTCTTGGTGTTGCCGACAGTTGCTACTCTTTTCCATGTAGCACCCGAGGTCGCCTTGTAGTAGATCGCATAGCTTGTAGCACCTGTGACCTTCTTCCAAGTGTAGGTGACAGTACCCTTCGACTTTGATGTCACTGAGAAGCTTACCTTTGCAGGGTTGGTTGATGTCTTATAGTTTGTGAAACTGGGCGAGAGGACTTCCTTTCCGCTGACTGTTTTGTATGCCCTTGCGGTCAGAGCGTAAGCCTCTCCTGAGTTCAGCTTGCTGACAAGATATGTGTTGCTTGTGGTTTTTGCAACTCGCTTCCATGCCTTAGCACTCTTGTTGTAGAGATATACAACGTAGCCGTCAGCACCTGCGACCTTGTTCCATGTGAACTTGATCGAGTTTGCTGTTACAGTCACATTCCTGAAGCCCGATACGTTTGCAAGCTGGATCTTGAACGTCCTTGTGATCGTGCCGGTGTAGCTGCCCTTGCCTGTGATCTTTACAGTCGCTGTGCCGACTGCCTTGTTGTTCTGATAGGTCACGGTGTAGTCGGTGCCCGATTTCAGGGTCTTTCCGCTTAGCTTAACAACAGGTGTCTGAGTCAAGGCTTTGCCTGTGTAGGTCTTGTTGGTGATGCCTGTGACAGTGGCCGAGGTTATGCTCTTGCGGGTGAGCTTGGCCTTGTAATTGTCCTTGTAGCTGTAGCCGCAGACTGAGCAGGTATGCAGAGTGTAACCCTGTGCTGTGTAGGTCGGGGATACTACCTTGGAGGTGTACTTGTGGCCTGCGGCACTAATCATCTCATAGTATGATTCACCGCATTTTGAGCAGGTATACTTTTTTTCGCCAGCCTGAGTACAGGTAGGCTGAACGGTGATTTTTGATGTATAGCTGTGGCCTGTTGCTGAGATAGCCTCAGTGTAGCTGTCACCGCAGGAGCAGGTGTATGTTCTGACGCCTGCCTCGGTGCAGGTTGCTTTCTTGGTCACTGATGAGGTGTAGCTGTGAATGTGCGGGTTTTCAGCATCAAGGGCAACAAAAGTTATATAGATGTTTTTTGCATAGGTTTCGGCTGCTGTGCCTGTGTAGCCGTAAATAATTGCATTTCTCGATATGTTCTCAAATGCATACAGATGTATGTATGTAACACTGTTTGGTATTGTTATGCTTGTAAGGCTTTCACAACCGCTAAATGTATAATAACCAATGCTCGTAACACGGTTTGGTATTGTTATGCTTGTTAGTCTTGTACAATCTCTAAATGCACAGTCACCAATGCTTGTAACGCTGTCGGGTATTGTTATACTTGTAAGGCTTGAACAACCATAAAATGCACTATCACCAATGCTTGTAATACTGTCAGGTATTGTTATACTTGTTAGGCTTGAACAATAACAAAATGCACTATGACCAATGCTCGTAACGCTGTTTGGTATTGTTATACTTGTTAGACTTTCACAACCGCTAAATGCACTATCACCAATGCTTGTAACACTGTTAGGTATAGTAACATCTTCGCTGCAAGCTGTGCCGTCAATAAGAATACCGTTTACTATAACCAAAGGGTTTACTGCTTTCTTGTTTTCTAACCATTTTGTACCATAAAATGCCTCACCACCAATGCTTGTAACGCTGTTAGGTATAGTTATACTTGTAAGGCTATCACAAACACCAAAAGCCAAACCACCAATGCTTGTAACGCTGTTTGGTATTGTTATACTTGTTAGGCTTGAGCATTGAAAAAATGCTTGACCACCAATGCTTGTAACGCTATCTGGTATTGTTATGCTTGTAAGGTTTGGACAATTATAAAATGCCCAACCACCAATGCTTGTAACACTGTTAGGTATGGTTATGCTTGTAAGACTTGTGCAATCTATAAAAGCACATGAACTAATGCTTGTAACACTGTTTGGGATTGTTATGTCTGTTAGGCTTGTACAACCACAAAAGGCAACATCACCAATACTTGTAACACTGTTTGGTATGGTTATACTTGTTAGGTTTTCACAACCTCTAAATGCTTCATCACCAATGCTCGCAACACTGTCGGGTATTGTTATGCTTGTTAGGTTTGAACAATCATAAAATGCATTATCACTAATGCTTGTAACGCTGTTGGGTATTGTTATGCTTGTAAGGCGTGTACAGCGATTAAATGCCCAATCACCAATGCTTGTAACTTTTTTGCCGCCAATTTCTGAAGGAATAGAAATCTCTGCCTTTGATTCATCATAGCCTGTAATCTTAATTGTTCCATCATCAAGAACCTGATAAGAATAACCGTTATAGTATAATGATTTCGCACTGGTACCGATAAAAACCCTATCAAACACGCCGCTTTCACCGATCGGCGAAACCAGCGTGCCGAATATCATAGCCCCGACACACAGGGTGCTTAATAATCTTTTGAATTTCATGATTGACCTCCTTTTTTCTCGAACAAAAATTTCTGACACCTATATTATAACACACTTTTTTTCATTTTTGGTATGCTGGCAGCATACTTTTGAAATTTCATGAAATATGTTCAATACAGGAAACATTTTCTTGTGAGTTGTGTCATATATTAAAATGTGTTAATTAAAAGATAAAGTGCGAAGAAAGCGATTGAAGCAAAAAACTGTTTCTGAATTTAGGTTAATGGTCATCTACAAGTTATCCATGGCCTTCTGGTTTCTGACATAGGACTAAATGCTCTTGAAAATAACAAAAACGCTCGCAGCAATGCGGGCGTTTTTTGTTGTGAAAACATACAAATCTGCCTATCCCAAAAATATGCAAAACAGAGAACAATTGCAAACATCTTGTAAATCAGGGTTGTCAAAACCCCGACTTCTTCCCCTATACAAGTGAGAAAAATTTTCAGCAGCCGTCTTGTAAAAACTGTGCGCCTGCAAAGGGTTGAAAGGAGTTGATCTATTGAGAAACCTTATCACTAAAACAAGCGAGGAGATCATGACCACGCTGTACAAGCCGACCGTGTTCGCCGTGGACGGCTTGCTGGCGCAGGGACTGTTCATCCTCGCAGGCTCGCCAAAGGTGGGGAAGTCGTGGCTGGCTCTGGAGCTGTGCCTTGCAGTTGCGAAAGGAGAAAAGATATTTGACAGAGAAACCTCACAAGGCTCGGTACTGTACTTCTGTTTGGAGGACAGCTGCCCACGCATTCAAAGCCGGCTATATGAACTGACCGATGAACCAACGGACAAGCTGTTCTTTGCGCTCAAGGCCGATACTATCGGCAGCGGATTGGAGGAGCAGATCATCAGGTTCAAATCCGAGCACGATGACCTGCGGCTGATTGTCATCGACACTCTGCAAATGGTGCGTAACGAAACGGAGAGCAGCTACGGCAGCGACTACGCAGAGATAGTTCCGCTGAAAGCTCTTGCCGAGCAGCTCGGTATCACGATCGTGCTTGTTCACCACCTACGCAAGGCCGCGGACAGCGATCCGTTCAATATGATCTCGGGCAGCACAGGGCTGAGCGGTGCGACAGACGGACAGCTTGTATTGAAAAAGGACAAGTGCTGCGGCGGTCAGGCTGTGCTCTATGTGACGGGCAGGGACGTCGAGGATCAGGAGCTGTCGCTGACCAAGTGTGGCGCAAGGTGGGTGCTGGCTGATGAACATGAGGACAAGCCACCAGACCTTTTTTCCTTCGCTGTTCACGACCTGATGGCAGAGCTGGTTTCGTTCAAGGGCTCGGCAACGGTGCTGTGCGGTTTGCTGAAAGACAAGTTCGGCGGTGAGTATTTCGCAAACCGACTGACCCGTGATCTGTTCCGTCACGCTTATGAGCTGCGTGACTTGGGCGTGACCTTCGAGCCGAAGCGCAGCAATGGGCAGCGGCTCCTCCTGCTGTGCTATGACACAAACAGTGACAGCAGTGACGGTAAAATGCTGATGCCCGAGCAACAGCAAACTGCTGACCCTGCTGTCACTGCGGAGAGCGTTGACTGTTCGGGAAGCTCTGAAAATACGTTGTCTGCGATTGAGAGCAGCAGCTCGGACTCGGAAAGTCCTACTGACCCTACACCCACATCTGCTGTCCCTGCCGAGGGTGCTGCCGACCCTGAGTATGTTCTCATCGAAGGCAGGCAAGTACCTATCGTGAGGTTCTCGCTAGACGATGTTATCAACCGCAGTGCCTCAAAGATCAGAGCACAGATCTATCAGGAGCGTGGTATCCTCGTACCTGAATTCAGAAACGAAACGTGAGCCGATTTGTGCCCTCCTACCACCGAGGTCGGGTAAACAACCGAGAGCAGACTGAAAACGGCACACAAGCGATTTGTGGGCGACTGTCGGGCAAACAGGACGGAGCACATAGTTCTGATGAAAGATAAAAACAGGCACATTAAAGCCGTGTTTTCGGTTTGCAGGTTAAAGTGCGGCGCCAAAGCTGCCTGCACAACCACCTCGGACGGGCAAAGCCCGCCGAAAATACGCGGTTTGCGAGCTATTAAAGATTGGTGTCAATCTCGGAAATTCGGAGATTTGGCGGCGCCAATTTTCTGAAAATCGGGCTGAAATGGCGTAGCTACGGGCTTTTTCGATGGAGTCAAGGGCAGTTTCAGGCCGAGTAACAAATCGTGACGATGTCTCCAATGAGGGAACGAACAGTTCCGTCATAGGAAACCACATAATCAAAGCAGAAAGGACAGATGTATCATGAACATCACACATACCGAAAGCAACAAATCAAAGACATCAAGGAGAGTGATAACACAATGGCAGAAAAGAATAACGAAACGAAGATCACAATGCTGACAATAAAAGAAGCCGCCGCTCTTGTGGAGGGTCTTACAGAGTACCGTGTGCGTCAGATGTGTAAGCAAGGGCAGCTGCCCTGCGTTATGGCAGGGAAGAAATATCTTATCAACAAAGCAAAGCTATTCAGCTACCTGAGAGGTGATGATTATAAGAGTTGATAACTTTCTATGTTGTCGGTGGAAACTTTTTCTGTTTCACTGGCTTTGCGGACTGCGTAGTGGTATCCTTGTGTGAGATCGGAGGTGATATAATGGCATATATCGAGCCAAGAAAAAACAAGTACGGTGACATCATCTCATACCGTATCAGGGTCAACAAGGGCTATGACGGAAACGGCAAAAAACTGAAGCCCTATGAACTTACGTTTAAGCCCGACCCCAACAAGACCGAGCGGCAGAATATGAAAGCCCTCAACGAAACGGCGGTCGAGTTTGAGAAGAAATGCAAGCAGGGGTATATTGCAGACAGCAGACAGACATTTGCCGAGTATGCAGAATATGTTATCGCATTAAAAGAGCGTACAGGAATAAAGCGCCGTACCATTGAGGGGTACAAAAAGCTGATGCCCCGCATCAACGAAGCGATAGGTCATATGAAGCTCAAAGACATTCGCCCCCAACATCTCAATATGTTTTACGAGCAGTTATCAAAACGGAACTCCCGCCGTTATGAAAATGTGGCGACTGCAAAAGCCGACCTGAAAGCTTTAATAAAAGAGAAAAAGCTGTCACAGCAAAAGATAGCCGACAGCAAAGGCATGGCAGTAAACACAGTCGCTCAGGCCTGCAAGGGCAGGAACATCAAAGAAAGCAAGGCCAGAGCGATAGCAGATGCGTTAGGGTTTCCGATAACAAAGCTCCTTGTAATCTCACACGACAGCAGTCCGCTTTCAAACAAAACGATACTTGAATACCACAGGCTAATAAACACTATCTTCAAGCAGGCCGACAAGGAGCTGCTTATCCCCTACAATCCCGCAAGCAAAGCCACACCGCCAAAGGCAGGCAAGGCAAAGATCAACTACTTTGAGATAGAAGAGCTTGAAGCCATACAGCGTGAAGCTGAGACTCTGCCGATAAAATGGAAAACGATAATCCACCTCCTTATGATATCAGGCTGCAGACGAGGTGAGCTGTGCGGCCTGAAATGGGACGCTGTGGATTTCGAGAGAGGCAGGATATATATCCACCTCAATCTGCTGTACTCTCCGGAGATAGGTTTGTATGAGGACACGACCAAGACCGAATACTCCGAGCGATATGTCAAGCTGCCCGACGAGTCAATGGATATACTTCGTGAATACAAAGCCTGGTACGAAAAACGCAAAGCCGCCTACGGCGACCGCTGGCACGACAAAGGATTCCTGTTCTTTCAGGAGAAAACGGGGAACGAGGGTGAGCCGATGTCGCCCGACACAGTCACAAGATACCTTGATGAGTTCTCGGAAAAGAGGGGGCTGCCCCACATTAACCCCCATGCATTCAGGCACACAATGGCAAGCGTAATGTGCTTCAATCACATTGATCCGGTGAGCATTTCTCGCAGACTTGGGCACAGCAAGGTCAGCACAACTACAGATTATTATTCCCATATGCTAAAAGACGCAGACGACATCTCGGCTGAGACGATCGCTGATGTGATGCTAAGGCACAAGGGAGCGTAATCCCCACCGACAAATATTTACCGCCCGACAGAAATAATAGATCTGTCGGGCGGTTTTTTCTACATACAGCAATATAAATATTTGAAACCTCCAAAGCCCCTATCAGCGCCGTTTGCCAAGAGCCAAAACCAAAAATAGTGCCCTAATAGTGCCCTGAAACCGAATTTTGACACAAAAAATCCCACCGCCGAATTTTATCGGCAGTGGGATTTCCCCGATTTTACGGGCTTTCATCAACGTGCGCCAGAAGGGACTCGAACCCCTTCCAAAATGCACATATTTGCCGTAAATACGCATATTTTTCAGGTCTGTGTGACCTCTGTGTGTGATTTTTCGCCGTCTGACGAAATGCTATTGATAAGCCCCGTGAAAAACGTGTCGATGACCGTCTGATACTTCTGCTCGTTTTCGGCACTAGTATGGGTATAAACAGATTTCATAATATTATCCGTTGACCATCCGCCCAGCTTTTGGATATAATCTGATGGAATGCCTAAATCGTTGAGCGTTGTAGCAAACTCGTGCCGCAGGGTATGAAATGTCATTTCAAGAACATATTCTTCTCTGAGCTTATTAAAACGTCTGCTTATAACATCATAGCTTAAAGGAACAATAAAATCAGTATCTTTGGTGTGCGGAACCGCCATTATAAGAGAGTGCAGATATTCAGGAAGTCTGTTTGTCCTTGTGCTCTGTTCAGTTTTAGTAACATCTCTGATGATATTCTTTCCGTCGATGTAGAGATTTACCCGATTTACGGATAAATATTTTCCATCCTCGGAAACATCCCTAAACTGTAAGCCTCTGACTTCACTTATTCTGAGCGACAGCCACATTGCAAGTAAACACGGCAGCTCTATATCCGAACCGATAACTGCTTTGAGAACCTGCTGTGCAGAAGGTATGCTCTTCTTTATTTTGCTTGCTGTCGGCAGCGTTATCCTTTTGAGATTGAGCTCGATATCCTGCATCGAAAGTGCACTTTTAAGCAATGCAAGTGCTGATTTTATCGACTTCCTTGAAAGCCGTTTTGCATCAAAATTGACTGCCCTTTGGATATCCGCCGCAGTAAGCTCGCTTAGCTTAGTATCACGAATAAGCTGAAGTCTTGCCTCTCTGATAGTCTTGTAGCCCTTGATAGTTGACGGCGAAAGAATGTTACTGCGAGAATCCATATAAGCACTTATCGCCTTGTATACTGTCATCTCGCTCGGTGCTTTGTAGATGCCCTTTTTGTATTCATCCGCCATTTTTAAGGCTTGCCATTCTGTCTCGGCCGTGAAGGACTTGACTATTCTTTTGCCTCTGTCATCATGCCCTGCAACGACCTGTACTCTGTAGTTTCCCGAAGGAAGTTGTTTTGCTTTCATGTATTACCCCTTTCTAAGAAAGGGCAAATGAAAGTAGCTTTTTCATACTTTCATTATACCACTATCCCGTTCTTTTGTAAACCCCATATCACGAATTTAACAGATCATTCAGAGTCAAATTGTTTATGTATAAAAAGCTGTCGAGCCTGCCAAAGGTGACATTCTCGGCAGTTTTATCATATTCCTTTAGTGTCCTGACGTGTACGCCGAGGGCATTCGCAAGCGCCTCGTCGCTAATTTCATTAAGCTGCTGAAAATATCGTATCTTGCACCATATCACCCGATAAAGCGGCAGTCTGTTTGTTGTCTTTCTATTCAAATGTTTTCTCCTCTCTAAAATATATTAAGTCCAAATCTTCGTACAGTTAAACATTGCAATCAAATCCTTTTTGTGATATACTATTTATAACGCTAATTATGGGAGGTGTACTATGAGCCGCTTTGATTTCTGCTCAATTATGCAGGTGATTTCTCAATATATTTCCGACGCCAAAGCCCCAAGCCAAACTGAGCTTGCCTATCTTCTTTTCAATCAGTTTGCTTTGAAGCATGATGATTTCGACTTCGACCAAGGCAGAGTCAACCGCTGGCTAAAGGGCAAGGACGCTGTCAGCCCTACTATCACACGTTTCTATTTGCAGGACGGTTATGCCGAATATCTTGCCGCTGACCTTGAAGAAAAG
>OCVV011311104.1_pt1 | contig 15289 bp, 9 predicted proteins | sample 1539721 | NCBI WGS metagenome assembly OCVV01 (sample SAMN02144230, study PRJEB22623) | gut metagenome | biome: sheep rumen | host: Ovis aries | place: New Zealand
TGATAGGTTACTACGCCATTCACACCACCGGTGATAGCACCTGTGTAGGTCTCGCCGTCCTCGCCGTAGCCAGCCTTGGCAGCCTCGCCGAACTGCTGGTCTGCGCCCAGAGGAACAACGGGGAACTGACGCCAGTCACGGATGTAGACGAGCTTCCAGAGCGGATAAACCTGAGTGTCGTTAGGAGCATCGGTCCATTCGGTCTTAGCAGGCCACATGTTCACAGGACGCAGGAAGCGTACGTTGAAGAAGTTCTTGCCCATCAGAGGATTGTAGCAAGCCTCGTTAGCTACCAGAATCTCAACATAAGCAGCGAATGCACCAGCCTGACCGTCCAGATAGCTATCCTTAATCAGCTTACCTGTAGCATCGTACATACCCATGTAGTTCAGAATGTCGGTAGCAGCACTGTTTACATAAGGTTGGCTAATTGTATTTTCTTTAGTGAAGACGGTTACATTCTGACGACCCATGTACTTGATAACACCATTATCAGTAATAGTAGCGATGATTTCGTCCTGTTCCATCTTACCCTGCTTAACAGCTACAATCTTGTTACCAGAAGTAGCCTTTGCTTTAACATTGGCAGGTGCGATAGTTGTCAAGTCATCACCACTTGCTAGATAGAGCTTATAGGTAGCACCTGATATACCCTTAACCTCCCAATAGTAGAGATCGTTAACCGTTGTCTCTGTACCGCCAGGATAAGTCTTAATATTACCAGACTTGAAGTCTACATCATAGCTGTTCACGTACATACCGTCAACCTTATCGCCAGTGGTAGTGTCGCCCTTCTTAGGCAGACGGAACTGGAAGGTAATGTCATTCTCTGCAAACTTGCTGAACTTATCTTTATTATAGATAGTAGGAACAATCTCCTTATTCAGCCAGAATTCCTTCAGGTCCTTCTGGAAACTGTTAACAGTCAGAGCAGCGTTGTTGTTCAGAGCAGGTGTCGGAACGTTAGCGTAAACCTCGATAGAGTCAGCAGTGTTTTCTGCATAGCCGTTCTTGAAGTCATACCAGTGGTCGAGCACACGGTTGTTGATGTCGCCGTAAGCGAAGTGAACCTTCTCAGGTGCGAAGTACAGCTTCACGTAGATGAATGTGCCATTGCTCTTGTTGACAAAACGAACGACAGTAGAGAACTCATCCTTATTTACACCCTTGTTATTATAGGTAGCACCCAGAGCGGTAATCATACGCTCGTATGCAGCACGTGTCATATTGCTGGCATTTGTATAAGGATCCGCAGCACCTGATTCCATCAGGTTCCAAACCAATACGTTGGTGTTCTGGTCCCAGTTCTGAGGTGTAGTCTGGTTGTCATGAGGTGTGTACCATACACGGCCGAACCAGTTGTTGTCAGTAGTCATCTTGGCAAGATCAGCCAATGCGTCACTACCTGTAGCATCAATATAACCTTTCTTAGCATCCTTATAGAAGCGCTTAGCCTGCCAGTTATTAGTGTAGAGTGCACCAGAAGGATCGTTAGTACCATTAGTCTGAGGCACAGGAGTCATGTTAGCAGGAGTAACGTAAGGCATATTCTGGTAACCACCCAGAACATCCAGATAGTAGTTCTTCTCGAAGTCCTGCTTGGTCATGTTGATCTGACGGAGGATGATGTTCTCCATCTGAGCCCATGTCACCTTCTTCTCCTCACCGCAGTTCATCCACATCTCACCGAGGTTGATAGCAACCTCCATGTTCTGGGCAGCATCCTTGGCAATACGCAGCTTCACGTAACCGTAACGGACGATCTTGCCATCCTCGGTCTTCAGCAGCACACGAATCAGAGGCTCACGGCCAACGGTCTCGAGAGTAGCCTCTTCGTTAACCATGGTTTTACCTTCAGCGTCAACTGAACGTACAGAGAAGTAACCGTCCTTTTCGTCGCTTGAAGTAGCACTGCCATCCTTATTTACGCGAACGAGGTGTGCAGTCTGGCTGGTGGTCTCCTCACCTACCCAATAGTCAATCAGCTGATACTCGTAGTGCAGACCCATAGCCTCGAGCTCTTCAGCGGTCAGCTTAGTGTCAGCAGCATTTCTGCCATACTTGGTGTAAGTAGTGTAACGAGCGTGAGTCTCAATGAACTTGGTCAGGTCAAATACCTTCTGGTTGTAGACAATCTCGTGAGTAGCAGGCATGGTGATTGCACCGTAGTTGTCACCTACACCAGTATTAGGAATAACGATACCATCGTAACCTACAGACTCATAGAGGTGGTTGGCACGGATTACGCTATTGTCTTTCACATTGTTGCCATCGAACACAAACTTGGTCTCTTTGCCGTCAATCATCTTCAGAGGAGCATTATCAGCCAGAGCGATAATCTCAACCTCAGCAGGAACAACTACACCGTAGTCAGAAGTAACAATGGTGTCGCCCTTTGCCATCTGAGCAGCAATGAAGGGGAGCGGGAAGCTCTTACCTGCTGTGTACTGACCGAAGACAGTACCATCAGCAGTCATACCAACACCATTACCCTGTGCATCGGTAATTGTGCCCTTGCTCGCAGCCCAAGTCTGGAACATAGACAGCAGTTTGCCGCCATTTACATCAAACGGAACAGTCAGAACGCCATTCTCAGCCTTAATACCGTCCGTGCGAGGCTTAGCAACAATATTACCGTCAGCACGAGTGTAAACCTCAGCGTCGTTCTCGAAGAATGAGAACTCGTAACCAGTCAGGTCAGCAGTAGAGGGGTTGTAGTGATACTTAGCAATACCACCTTTGCTCAACTCAACAGAGTCGAGGAAAGCTTCGTTCTTCTTAGGATCAGCCTTCCAACCGTCGAGCTTGCCGCGCAGATAATAAGCATCAGTGTCGTCAATGTTCTTCTTGCCAACACGGCCACTCAGAGATGGAACACCATCCTTGTCCCAGATGCCATAAGTATCATCACCGGTTACTGAGTGCTCAGTAGGCAGGAATACAGCCTTTTTCTTATTAATGGCGTTGAAAGCCATCTGATTAGCAACCTTAACCTTGACAGTCTCAGTACCCGAAGCACCATTAACTTTATAAGTAAACTCATAAGCTTTGTCCCACACACCATAGGTCAAAGCACTTGCGAAGGGCACCTCGATAGCCTCAAGACCTTCCCAGTAGAAAGAAGGCATCAGCACCATAGAGGTCAGCTGCTTCTTAACGAAAGCCTCCAGGATGTTGATAGCAGCAACGTTCTTGTTGACCTCCTCAGCCAGAGCCTGCATCTTCTCCTTAGCCTCTTCAATAGTTGTTGCACCGGTGAAAGCCTTCAGAGCGTCCTCAATGGCAGCAATCTTATTGTTGACATCAGTCAGTTTCTCGATGTCAGCCTTGGTCAGACCCAGCGACTCAAGCTTACCCTCAATCTCACTCTTGAAAGCATTCAGAGCCAGTGTCTGGGCAGCAGCACTCTCGGTAACGATAGCCTTCACCTGATCTTCGGTCAGACGCTCATTGATCTTACCAGTCAGCGTAGCGATGGCAGTCTGAAGAGCCTGCTCGTCAGCCTGGTCAGCCTGAGCGTTCTCGGCAATCTTAGCCAGCAGCTCATTATAAGCAGCCTCCAGAGCAGTCTTGTCAGCCTTCTGGTCGACAACAAGCTTCAGAGCATCCAGAGCAGACTGGTCTGCCTTCGTACCCAGAGTAGCCTCGATGGTAGCAATCTTTGTCTTGATACCGGCAATCTCGGCAGTCAGGTCCTCAACAGCCTTCACTCTGTTTGCCAGAGCAGTCAGGTCTGTCTTGTCAGCCTTCTTCTCGATTTCGGCCTTCAGAGCAGCCTCCTTGGTATTCAAGGTAGACTCCAAAGTAGCCAGTCGCGTCTCCAAGGATGTCTTCAGACTCTCAAGATCAGTCTTCAGCGACTTCTGGTCAATCTGCTGCTGCAGATTCTTGATGTCGTCGTCATAATCCTTACAAGACGTGAACAAACCCGTAGTGACCAACAGTCCTACGAGCAGTGAACTAAAAAACTTTGTTTTGTTCATACGAATTGTTTTAATTAATTAATAAATAAAAAGAAGTTATATATTCTCTGTTTCTCTCGAATTTCTCTCGATTTTTTCACATCGTCACCCCATGCCTCTTGCGGCAGAGTCACGTTTTTGGGTGCAAATATAGACATTATTTCGCGAACCTGCAAGGATTTTCATACATTTTTTTCGAAAAATGGCGAAAAAATTGCCTTATCGCAACGTTTAGCCCCCAATTCAGCATGATTTGATGTCATTTTTTGTTTTTTTAAGAACCTTTCTTGTTTATACATGTTTTAAGCTGGTTATATCAGTTATTTCTTCTACACCTTATTATATATATAACAGAGGGTGGAGGGAGTGGAGGTTGAAAAGGAATCGGAGCTTCCTTCCGAAAGCTCCGACTGCGTACCCAGACCCGGGCTCGAACCGGGATGGGTTTCCCCACTGGTGTTTGAGACCAGCGCGTCTACCGATTCCGCCATCTGGGCTTTTGCGGTTGCAAAGGTACAAAGAAAAATTAAGAAAGAAGAAAGAAGAATGAAGAATTTTTAAAAAGAATGTCATTTTTTTGCTGATACGGAATATTTTTCGTATCTTAGCAGACGAAAACTAATGCTTATTCTGTAATATAATGAAAATCAACACTGAGAACTATTGTATCATCCTGGCTGGAGGCAAGGGCAGCAGGTTGTGGCCGTGCAGCCGTAAGGACCGCCCGAAACAGTTTCTGGACTTCTTTGGTGTGGGACGCACGCAGTTGCAACAGACTTTTGACCGCTTTGCCAAGATACTGCCCCAAGAGAACATCTTCGTCTGTACAAACCGTGAGTATGCGCCGCTGGTCAGAGAGCAACTGAAAGACCTGCACGAGGAGAACCTGATGGTGGAACCCGTGAACCGCGGCACAGGACCGAGTGTGGCTTGGGCCGATATGCGCGTATGCCGCCGCAACGTGAACGGCAAGGTGGTGGTGGTGCCGTCAGACCAGTTTGTGCTGAACGAAGAGGCGTTCTATCGGAACATCGGAGAGGCTTTTGACTTCGTGACGCATCACGACCTGCTGCTGACCATGGGTGTGGAGCCGACGAGACCGGAGCCGGGCTATGGCTACATCCAGAAGGGGGAGCCCTTGGAGGAACAGGACTTCTATCAGGTGCAGTCGTTCACGGAGAAGCCGGAGCGTGAGTTTGCGCAGATGTTCATGGACAGCGGCGAGTTTCTGTGGAACACGGGGCTCATCTTCTCGAACGCCCGCTATCTGAACGACTGCTTCCGCAGACTGTTCCCTGAGGTGTTAGCCCGCTTCGACGCTCATCTGGCGAACTACACCATTGAACAGGAGATGGCGTTCGTCAACGAGCACTATCCGTCGTACCCCAACCTGAGCATCGACCAGGGCGTGCTGGAACGCTGCGAGGGCGTATGCGTGATGAAGTGCGACTTCGGATGGGCCGACCTGGGTACGTGGCACGCCATCTACGAGTGTAAGAGCCAGACCCCGGACGACAATGTGGTGGTAGACTCGGAGGTGATGATGGAGAACTCGCACAACAATGTCATCAAGCTGCCCAAGGGGCGGTTGGGCGTCATCAGCGGGCTGGAGGGCTACATCGTGGCAGAGGAGGGCAACGTGCTGCTCATCTGCAAGAAGGGTGACTCGTCAGCGCTGGTACGCAAGTACGTGAACGAGGTCCAGATAAAGTACGGGGACGAGTTCGTGTGAGGTTAATGGTTAGAAGCGATAGAGGAACTGTAGGAGAAGGTCGGTCATGGAGGAACGGCTGACCTGCTGCAGGCCATTGGAGATAACGGCACGATCAAAGTAGTTGGTCGTGCCGATTTTTGCTGCCACCAGGAAGCGGCCCAGGTCGGCACGGGCCATGAGGGCATAGCGCAGGCCATGGCCGTAATACATCGGAAAGGAGAAGTCATAACGCACAGAGGGCTCGTACTGATAAAGACGGCTGTCGTAGTCGTCGGTATGGAACCAGCCCACCATGCCGCTGAGCTGAAGCCAGCGGTGGTGCCATGCCAGCTGCTGGCTGAGCATGAGGCCCCGGGAACGGCCTATGAGGTTGTCGACCAGGGCAGCGTCGGCTTGCGTGGAGAGCGAGAGGGAGGTCAGGGGAAGTGAGAGGCGCAGGCGGGCACGGTGCTCGTAGCGGTTCTGGAGGAAAGTCCGCTGGTCGTTGTCACGCTGACGGAGGTGGAAACGGTAGCGGGCCTCTACTGTTACCTTATCATAAAATAATGTACGCGCGTAAAGCATGGCATCAAAAGCATCGCCGGGCAGGCTGGCCTGATAGCGGGCCCAAGGGAAGTGGACATAGTCGGCATAGGCCTTGAGCAGGGTATTGCGGGTGGGGGACCACGTAGCTCCTAAATAGACGCCATGCTCGTTCTGGGTCGTGCCGCCCTCGCTGAAGGCATAGGCATGGAAGGCAGTATAGCGCTTGTCGTAGTAGCGGTGCAGGAGCATGAGGGTCCACTGGCTGCTGAGCCGATAGCTGAGGGAATGGATGGCAGCCAGGGCTCCGTCGCGGTTCACAGCCGTCTCGCCGGCGAAGGACCAGCGGTAGTGGGTGAAGGCGTAGTCCAGACTGGTGTGGAAGAAGGAGGAGCCGGAGAGGGCGTAGCGGCGGTAGAGGGAGCTCGCAGTAGAAGCGGTGGAAGCAGTGGCGTATGGAACAAGGGGGCGGTCGAAGTGGGAGTAGAGGACATTGACGCTGAGGGAGGCCAAGCCGCCAAAAGCGGAAGCCCGCCAGGCCAGCCGAGCCCCCAGGTCGGTGAGGTGGGTATTGTTCTTCTTGGCAAGCTCGGACTCCGTACGGTGATAGCCGTTGGTGACGATGGTACGGGCCGTGCCGTCATCATTGAGAGTGGCATCCAAGGGACGGTAGGAGGCAAAGGCCGTCAGCCGCCAGTGGTCTGTCAGCCGCCACGTCGCGGCAGCACCCCGCAGATAGCCGTAAGACGACCTGGAGGTATGGGCCGTCAGCACATGGTTGCTGCGTCCCTGAGACTGAAGCATGGCCAGCTTGCCCAGATGGAAGCCGGTATTCATAACCAGCCCCATGCCCATCTGAACACGGAACATACCGAGGTTCAGCTCTTCGAGCCTGCCCATGCGGCGCAGCTGGAAAAAATAGGAATAGTGGTCGTAGCCCCAGCTGTTGTTACGGGCGAAGAAGGGTTCACCGGCATCCTGGGCTGCCGTCAGGCCGAACTTGAGGCGGTCGCGGTAGTTGAACTGATAGCGCAGGTCGTGGCGATAGCGATAGCCGGCATAGCCGTTCCGGTCGCCCTTGCGCTCATAGAAGGGAACCTTGAGGGTGGCCTGCAGGGTGTTACGGCCTTCATGGAGAAGGGTGGAGAGTGAAGGGAGGCCAGAAGTAGGGGCTGCAGCAATGCCGCAGTGTACGAAACAGGCCAGCAGGCGGCGGGTATTCCAGTCGAGGCTCCGTATCATCAACAGCTCGTTGACACTCCGCATGGGTTTGTAGCGGTCCCGGTAGGCTATGAGTTCCTCTATCTGAGCGGCAGAGAGGAAAGGCAGTTGTTCCAGTTCCTCACGGGTGGCCTGGTTGAGGTTCAGTTTGTTTTCGGCCAGACTGGCCAGGAGTTCGAAGGTGTCCTCACCGTAGTCTACGTCCTCGAGGCTCATCCAGTCGCGGAAGAGCTGTTCCCAAGAAGGGAGCGTGGAGGGAGGCTGCGCCTCCATGGACTGCGGCACTGCCGTAACAGTCCAGGCAAAGAGGACTACGAGGGAGAGCAAGGCGCGCATCATAGCTGGCCGGCCTCAACCATGAGGACTACACGCTCTGTCAGGCGGTCTACGCCCTCTGCGTCGTACTCTTTCTTCAGCGAGGCGCCAAAGGCCCAGGCGAAGGCCTGATAGAACCCGGCACGAAGCGGGCCGAGAAAGGCTTGTATCAGTTCGTAGCTGGAGGAATGGCTCTCACGGTAGATGAGTTTGATGAGCAGTTTGCCCTGCGAGTAGGTCAGCTTCTTCATGCGGGGCTTGTACTCCTTCATGATGCTCTTCTCTACCCGCTTCATGTGCTCATCCTTGGCTTTCTTGTCAGGCAGCGTCTCCAGGAACTCGGCAGTCTCCATCATAATCATGTTCGCCTCCTTGGCCAGAGGCAGCACGGCCTTGACATTCTTGACCAGGCGCATATAGGCCTTGGCCTGCTTCTTGCTCTCGAAAGCCACAGGCGGGAAGACGTAGACATTGTTCATCTCCATGTACTGGATGCTGTCGCCGCCTTCGAGGACCTTGCCCACCTTGACGGTGGGGACAAAGGTGGGACTGTCGAGGTCGAGAGAGTCCGGGACGGAGCTCGCAGCAGAAACTGCGGGAACGGTGGCGGAGAGGAGGGAGAAGAGCAGGACGGAGAACATGGCTAATCGGAATAGATGAGTTGTACCAAGGTCTGGCCCACGGCCTGCAGAGTATTCTTGTCGAGATGCTGCATATCGTCGTTCACCGTATGCCAGGTGGGTCCGAAGCTGCTCTGTTCGCAGTCAGGATAGTGGTTGATGATGTCAATGCAAGGTATATGCGCCTGCTCGTTGACAGGGACATGGTCGTCAGTGACACCGCCACCGTTCTTGGCCGGGAAGAAGCTGCCATAACCTGCCGCATCGGCGGCCTGCCATACCTTTTCTACAATGGGACGGGCGTATTGCAGGGAATAGTACTCCTGATAGAACTTCGCCCCCTGGCCGCCCACCATGTCGAGGAGGATGGCGTAGTCGTAGGAAGGCTGCGATTCGCCCGCAGTAGAAACTGCGGGAACGGTGGCGGAGGCATAGGAGGCGGCCCAGTACTGGGCTCCAAGTGCCCATGAGTCGGCATCCACCTGGTCGCTCCATTGGGGAACACCCCAGTCCTCGGCATCGAAACAGACGAAGTCCACGGCTACACGGGCAGAGTCGTGCTGCTGCAGCAGGCGAGCCAGTTCCAACATGACGGCTACGCCTGAGGCACCGTCATTGGCACCCATGACGGGTTTGCGCCAGTTGGCTGAGTCCGGATCGTTGTCAGCCCAGGGACGGCTGTCCCAGTGGGCACAGATGAGGATGCGTGACGATGGCTGACGGCTGATGGCTGATGGCTGACGGGCGATAATGTTGGTGCTCTTGAGGATGGTGCCGTCATAGCCTCGCAGGTCGGCCTTCTGAAGAGTTACCTGATAGCCATAGTCCTGAAACTTCTGTTGTATCCACTGCAAGCACTGCTCATGGGCCTCGCTGTTCATGGTGCGCGGGCCAAAGGCACACTGGGCAGCACAGAAAGCGTAGGCCGAGTCGGCATTAAACTCAACGGCCACTACCGGCTGGCTGTTCTGCTGGCTCTTCTTCGTAGTGCCACAGCTCGTTATGAAGAGTAAAGCGGTAAAAAGGTAAAAGAGTAGATTTTTCATACTTTATTTGTTGTCCTATAATACCATTTTCTATTTTCTTGACTGCTGTACCAGGGTCATCAGACGCAGGAAGTTACCTCCCCAGATTTTCTCGATGTCAGACGCTGAATAGCGATTGGCCAACAGGTGACGGGTGAAAGTCAGCACTTCCGATGAGTCGGCAAAGCCCCTGACACCACCGTCTCCATCGAAATCAGTGCCGATACCGACATGGTCGATGCCCATGACCTGTATGGCATGTTCTAAATGACGGAGGGCATCCTGTACGGTAGCCTCACCATCCTTGACGAGGAAGCCGTGATAGAGCGTCACCTGCATCACCCCACCCTTCTTGGCCAGTGCCCGCATCTGGTCGTCGGTCAGGTTGCGGGGATGGGCGCAGAGGGCCCGGCAGCTGCTGTGGCTGCACACAATCGGTGTCGCACTGATGTCCAAGGCATCGTAGAAGCTATGCTCATTGGCATGGCTGAGGTCTACCATGATGCCCAGGCGGTTCATCTCGGCAATGACCTGCCGGCCGAAGTCGCTGACACCATGATGGGTATCGCTGCCGCGGGCAGAATCGCAGATGTCGTTGTCACCATTGTGGCAGAGCGTCATATAGACGATGCCCCGCTGTGCAAAGTGCTCCAGGTTGGCCAGCTGGCCGTCCAGGGCCAGTCCGTTCTCGATGCCCAGCATGATGCTCTTACGGCCTTGCTGCTTGTTGGCATAGAGGTCTGCAGGCGTACGGGCGATACTGAGATATGCGCTATTCTTGGCCACTATCTCCTCTATCTTGTCGAAAATCAGGTCGGCATAGGCCGTAGGCCCCGTGACGTCGAAGGCCACCTTTGAACGGAAGTCCTCTCCCGGAAGGGGCTGCGGCAGATAAGCCACCATGATGGTAGCATCCTGCCGGCCGTCGGTCATCTTATGCAAATCGACCAACAGCTTGGAATCGCGACTGCCGAAGTCCACCCCTTGGGGGAAAAACATCGGTGTGTCGCAGTGGCTGTCGAGGGTCAGCACCCGCTGATGCAGGTCGCAAGCCTCCCGATAGCCGGCAGCCTGGCTGACCAGCCAGCGGAAGATGGGCTGTCCGTCTTCGGCAGGAAGACACTCCGGATGCCACTGCACGCCCATGATACTCTTGTACTCACGGCTCTCCATGGCCTCGATGAAGCCATCAGCCGAACGGGCTGTCACCCAGAAGCGTTCGCCGGGCTCTGCCACCACCTGGTGATGGAGGGAGTTGACGTAGAGGGAGCCCGCAGTAGAAACTGCGGGAACGGGGGCGGAGGTTTCCTTATAGATATGATATAGGATGGAGTCAGGGGCGAGGGTGACGCTATGGGTTGCTTCTGAACGGTCTGCATCCTGTGAGTGCTTGACCTGGGCCACGTCGGAGATGTCCTGACGGACCTTTCCACCCAGCGCCATGGCCAGCGTCTGGATGCCCCGGCAGATGCCTAACATCGGCAGCTGACGGTTGTAGGCCAGCCGCGTAATCAGCAATTCCGGCAGGTCGCGCTCGGCATTGATGCCTCCGAGCCGAGGCGACGGTTCCTCGCCCGCATAGAGCGGGTTAATATCAGCGCCTCCGCTCAGCACCAAGCCGTCCAGGCGGTCCAACGTATTGATGACAGCCTCCACATCGTTCAGCGGCGGAATGACAACAGGCACACCGCCTGCCTGCCAGATGGACTTATAGTAACCCTCACCCAGTTTGCAGTTCTGCTCGCCGTAATTGCCCGTAATGCCTATGAGCGGCCTGCGGGAAGCCTCAGGGAATGACTGATAGGTAGTCGCCAGACGCGACTGCCAGTCGAAGCGGTTTGCCATTGTCTTATTCGTCTAAAGTTACCGGAATCTCGCGCTTGATGCTCTGCTCCAGCGAGATGAGCGTCTCTGTGGCCACCACGCCGGGAATATCCTGCAGGCGTCCGTTCAGCAGGTGCATCAGCTGTTCGTTATCGCGGGCATAAAGCTTCACCATCATGGTGTAAGGACCCGTCGTGAAGTGGCACTCCACCACCTCAGGGATATGCTGCAGGCACTCCACCACGTCCTTATACATGTTGCCGCGTTCCAAGGTAATACCGACATAGGTACAAGTGGAGTAGCCCAGGCTCTTCGGATTGACATCAAAGCCACTACCCATGATGACATTCCCCTCTATCAGGTGCTGTACGCGCTGATGGATGGCCGCACGTGACACATTGCACTCGGCAGCCACATCCTTAAAGGGAATACGTGCATTCTTCGACAAGATACTTAGTATCTTCTTATCAAGATTGTCAATTTTTTCCATGTTTCCAGTTGATAGTTTACAATTTGTAAGCAAAAGTACGGATTTTAATTGAAACCTGCAACTTTTCAGACGAAAATCTTTATTTCTGCTTGCGAATGAGCGTCAATCCGTCACGTAATGGCAGGATAACCTGCTCTACGCGGCTGTCGTTCATGACATAGTCGTTGAAGGTCTCGATGCCGCGCGTCTGCGGGTCGCGGTCGTAGTGACTGTCTACCACATGGCCGTCCCACAGCGTATTGTCCGCCAGGATAAAGCCCCCCGGCCGCAATAGCGACAAGGCCATCTCGTAAGTTTCGCGATAGGTACGCTTGTCACCGTCAATGAAAGCCATGTCGAAGGTAATGCCTAACTTGGGCGCCTCGGTAATGGCGTCGCCCACGATGAAGCGTATCTTGTCGCTGACGGGCGACTGTTCTATCCAAGGGCGCGTAAAATCCTCCTGCTCGTCGTTGATTTCAAAGGTGTAGACCATGCCCCCTTCCTCCAGCCCCTCGGCCATGCAGATGGCCGAATAGCCGCTGAAGGTACCCACCTCGAGGATGTTCTTGGGACGTATCATGCTGACCAACATCTTCAGCAGACGGCCTTGCAGATGCCCCGAGGCCATGCGCCCATGCAACATATGGATATTGGTAGCCCGCCAGAGCCGATACAGGTAGTCGGGCTCCGGAGCGATGTGACTTTCGATATACTCGTCGAGGGTCATCCCTTGAGCGCTTCAACAGCCAGACGATAGGAATCCAGGCCGAAGCCACAGATAACCCCCTTGCAGGCAGCAGAGATGAACGAATGGTGACGGAACTCCTCGCGCTGGTGCACATTGGAGATATGTACCTCGATGACGGGGCACTTCAGCGAACGGATGCAGTCGTGCAGGGCTACCGACGTATGGGTATAGGCTCCGGCATTGAGCACGATACCATCATAGCTGAAGCCCACCTCCTGCATCTTGTTAATGAGTTCTCCCTCGATATTGCTCTGATAGTAGGCTATCTCAATATCGGGATAACGTGCCTGCAGCTGGGGCAGATACTGGTCAAAAGACGACGAACCGTAGATGCCCGGCTCGCGGGTGCCAAGCAGGTTCAGATTAGGACCGTTGATAATCTGGATTTTCATTATTCAAATTTTTTTTGTACCTTTGCAACGGCGCAAAGGTACGAAATAAAATGGAAACGGACAAGAAAAGCCAGGCAAATATCGTTCGAGCCTACCAAAGATACTTGAAATTGCAGCGCGGCTACTCAGCCAACACGCTGGATGCCTACCGCCACGACTTGGACAAACTGCTCCACTACTTAGGACAGGAAGGCAAGGACGTGCTGGAGGTACAGTTACCCGACCTGCAGCACTTTGCTGCCGGGCTGCACGACATCGGCATCCATCCACGCTCACAGTGCCGCATCCTGAGCGGCGTACGCTCCTTCTACCGCTTCCTGCAGTTAGACGGCTATCGCGACGACGACCCTTCCGAACTGCTGGAATCGCCTGTCTTAGGCGAACACCTGCCCGAGGTGCTGTCGGCAGAAGAGGTGGATGCGCTGGAAAACAGCATTGACCTCAGCAAATGGGAAGGGCATCGCAACAGGGCCATCATCGAGGTGCTGTTCTCGTGCGGACTGCGCGTCAGCGAGCTGGTGCACCTGAAAATCAGCAATCTCTACCTCAACGAGCAATACATCCGCGTCTTCGGCAAAGGCTCCAAGGAGCGACTCGTCCCTATTTCGCCCAAGGCCATCAAGGAACTGAAGAACTGGTTTATAGACCGTAACCTCATGAATATCAAGCCCGGCGAAGAGGACTATGTCTTTCTGAACCGTCGCGGAGCGCACCTGACACGGGTGATGGTGCTCATCATGATCAAGCAACAGGCTGTACAGGCCGGCATCACCAAGACCATCTCGCCCCATACCCTGCGCCACTCGTTTGCCACAGCCCTGTTAGAAGGCGGTGCCGACCTACGTGCCATCCAGGCCATGTTAGGACATGAGAGCATCGGCACCACGGAGATTTACACCCACATAGATATGTCCACCCTCAGACAGGAAATCCTGGAGCACCATCCCAGAAACAAAAGAGGCGGCCGTAGTCACCTCTCTTGATATGAGTATGCTTACTTCTGCTCACCGCCGCCGCCAAGGGCGATATAGAGAGCGATGACTGCTTCGGAAGCATCGTACATGTTCATAGCCTCCTCAAGTTGTGCATTAAGCAGCGACTCCTGGGCTCTTAGCACTTCAATGTAGTTGGCCTTACCATTGTCCATCAGCTCATGCGTGCCCGTATAAGCCTCATGGAGCACCTGTACCTGACGCTGATAGAAGGTATGTTTCTCGCGGGCTGCCATGCAGTCAGCCATGGCCTCGTTGACCTGGTTGCCGGCATTGATGACCGTCTGCACGTACTTCTTCTGCAGGTCTTCCTCGGTGAGTTGGGCAATCTTCTTATTGGCAATGAGCTTACCACGGGCGAAGATGGGCTGCGTGAGCGATGCCACAGCACTCAGCAGCAACTTACCCGGATTGACAATGGCACCGCCGGCATCATTGGTCCATCCGGCAGAGCCACTGAGCGTAATGCCGGGATAGAAGGCAGAACGAGCGGCCTGGGTGTTGTAGAAAGCCTCCTCCATGGCGTGGTTGGCCATGCGGATGTCCGGACGGTTCTCCAGCATCTGAGCCGGTACACCCAGCTTCAGGTACTTGGTGTCGAACATACGCTGTGCGGCATCGCCCTCTGCCTCGGCATGATGCAGGGCAGAGCTGCCCCACTCCTGACGATTGATGTGCTGTGGGGTCACGCCCATCAGCTGGCAGATGGCATTCTCGACCGAGCGGATGTAGCGACGGGTATCGACCATCTGCGTCTTCACACTCAGGTAGGATGCCTCCATCTGGTTGACAGCGGTACTATAGGCCTTGCCGTTCTCCCAAAGCGACTTCTCTGTCTCAAGCGACTTATTCCAAAGGCTGTCCGTCATGGTGAGAATCTCCAGCTGGCGGTCCAGCACTTGCAGCAGGAAATACTGTTGGGCAGTAGTAGAAATGAGGTTAGCCCGTACGGCCTCCTGTTGCATCTGGGCCTGCAGGAGCACGGCCTTGGCTGCACGTTTCTTATTGGTGATGCTACCGAAGACGTCAACATCCCACGACAGCTGCAACGGCAGGTTGTAGGTCTTCGTTGCCTTGCTATTGTCAAAGCTTGCGATGGTTCCTGACGGCGAGAAGAAAAGCGACGGCAGGTAAGCCAAACGTGCAGCCTTCAACGAAGCCTCACTTTTCTCTACGGCAATGCGTGCCGAGTTGAGGTCGGTATTGTTGGCCAACACCTGCTCGATGAGCTGCTGGAGCTGCGGGTCGGTGAAGAACTCACGCCACGACATCTGCGCGATAGATGTTTCGCCAGTGGCATTCTGAATGTCCTGCGTAGCACCAAAAGCATCGGCAGGAGCCTGTATCTTCTGCTCGTACTTATTATATATACCGCAGCCCGTGAGCAGAAGGCTCACGGCTGCAGCGATGATGATATTGCTTAATTTTTTCATGATGATCTGCGATATTTTGATATTTCGATGCTTCGAAGTTACGATATTT
>OCVV011322463.1_pt1 | contig 15289 bp, 10 predicted proteins | sample 1539721 | NCBI WGS metagenome assembly OCVV01 (sample SAMN02144230, study PRJEB22623) | gut metagenome | biome: sheep rumen | host: Ovis aries | place: New Zealand
AGGGTTTCTCCCTTCGGTCGGTCAATTGATACAATTCCTCAGTCACCGTTCGGTGACAGCTCCTTTTCCCAAAAGGAGCCTTGGAAATCGACTACTCATTTTTTATTCTATACTTTTTTGTCATTCTGAGCGTATCGAAGAAACTTAGGTTTTATGCACCTTGTAGATTCTTCCACTTGCGTTCAGAATGACTTTTTTCGACAGTCCCTGTTTATACTAAAATGATCCTTCTCCGCATCATCAAGTTTTTAACAGCGGTTTCAGGTACTGTCCGGTAAAGGATTCCTCACACTTGGCGATCTGCTCGGGTGTGCCCTGCGCTACTACGGTACCGCCCATATCGCCGCCCTCGGGGCCGAGGTCGATGATATGATCGGCGGTCTTGATCAGCTCGAGGTTATGCTCGATGACGATGACCGTGTTGCCCGCATCCACCAGCTTGTGGAGCACCTCGACTAATCGGTGCACATCGGCGATATGCAGACCCGTCGTCGGCTCGTCGAGGATATAGACCGTCTTGCCTGTCGGGCGCTTGGAGAGCTCCGTCGAGAGCTTGACGCGCTGTGCCTCGCCGCCCGAAAGAGTGGTGGCGGGCTGACCGATCTTGATATAGCCCAAGCCGACGTCATAGATGGTTTGCAGACGGCGCTGGATCTTCGGGATGTTCTTGAAGAACTCCAAGCCCTCCTCCACCGTCATCTCGAGCACGTCGTGGATCGACTTGCCCTTATACTTGACCTCTAAGGTCTCGCGGTTATAGCGCTTGCCCTTACAGACCTCGCACGGCACATAGATATCGGGCAAAAAGTGCATCTCGATCTTGATGATACCGTCGCCCTGACACGCCTCGCATCGTCCGCCCTTGACGTTGAAGCTGTAGCGCGACGAGGTGTAGCCGCGCATCTTGCTGTCGGTGGTCGAGGCGTAGAGATTGCGGATATCCGTAAACACGCCCGTGTAGGTCGCGGGATTGGAACGAGGAGTCTTGCCGATCGGGCTCTGGTCGATGTTGATGACCTTGTCGAGCGCGTCTACGCCCTCGATGGCTTTGAACCTGCCGGGCGTACACTTCGCGCGGTTGAGCTCACGCGCCAGATGCTTATATAAGATCTCGTTGATCAGGGAGCTTTTGCCCGAGCCCGACACGCCTGTCACGCAAACAAATTTCCCTAAAGGAATTTTAACATTGATATTTTTCAGATTGTTCTGTTGTGCGCCCTTGATGGTGAGGAACTTGCCGTTCCCCTTTCTGCGCTTTTCGGGAAGCGGGATGGAGCGCTTACCGCTGAGGTACTGACCCGTCATCGAGCCTTCGCACTTCTCGATATCCTCCACGGTACCGGTGACGACGATCTCACCGCCGTGTACGCCCGCGCCGGGGCCGATATCGACGATGTAATCCGCCGCGCGCATGGTGTCCTCGTCATGCTCGACGACGATGACCGTGTTGCCGATGTCGCGCAGGCGCTTCAAGGTGGCGAGCAGCTTGTCATTATCGCGCTGGTGCAGACCGATCGACGGCTCGTCGAGGATGTACAGCACGCCCATCAAGGCGGAACCGATCTGAGTCGCCAGACGGATACGCTGGCTCTCGCCGCCCGATAAGGTAGCCGCCGCGCGGGACAGGGTCAGGTAGCCCAGACCGACGGATCTCAAAAAATTCAGTCGGGATTTGATCTCATTGAGGATCTCGCCCGCGATCATGCGGTCACGATCCGAGATCTCGAGCTGCTCGATGAATTCGAGAATCTTGACAACGGACAAATCACACAGCTCGGCGATATTCATCCCGCCGACCGTCACCGCGAGCGATACGCGCGACAGCCGCTTGCCGCCGCATTCATCGCAGGGAATCTCCTTCATATAGCTCTGGATCTCTTCCTTGATCCACTGGGAGTTGGTGTCGCGGAAGCGGCGCTCCAAGTTCGGGATGATGCCCTCAAACTCGCGCTGCATCTCCGTTTTATTGAACGGTGTACGGCGGATCAGATGGAGCTTTTCGCCCTTAGTGCCGTAGAGGATCGCGTCAACCGCCTCCTGCGGCAGATCCTTGATCGGCGTAAAGTAGTCAAAGCCGTATTTCTCCGAGAGCCCGTCCATGTACATCTGCGCGATGGTGTTGCCCTCCATCGCCCAGCCCGAGCCCTTGATGCCGCCCTGCGAGATCGTCTTGCTCGGATCGGGGATGATCAGCGACGGATCGACGCGCAGGAACACGCCCAGTCCCGTACACTTCGGACAAGCGCCGAAGGGATTGTTGAAGGAGAACATACGCGGCGCGAGCTCGTTGATACTGCTGCCATGCTCGGGACAAGCGTAGTTCTGCGAATAGAGGATATCGTCCCCGTCCACGACACTAACCAACACCAGTCCGTCAGCCAACTTAGAAGCAGTTTCCAGGCTGTCCGCAAGGCGCGAACGGATGCTTTCCTTGATGACCAGACGATCGACAACGATCTCCACGCTGTGCTTTTTATTCTTTTCAAGAACAATATCCTCACTCAGGTCATAGAGGATGCCATCCGCGCGAACGCGCGCAAAGCCCGATTTACGGGCAGATTCGAACACACCCTTGTGCTCGCCCTTTTTGCCTCTAATCATCGGCGCGAGCACCTGGATCTTGGTGCCCTCCTCCAGCTCCATCACGCTGTCGGTGATCTGGTCGATCGTCTGCTGGGCGATCTCTCTGCCGCACTTCGGGCAGTGCGGGATGCCGATACGTGCGTAGAGCAGGCGGAAATAGTCATAGATCTCCGTCACTGTACCGACGGTGGAACGCGGGTTCTTGGAGGTCGTCTTTTGGTCGATCGAGATCGCGGGGGACAGTCCGTCGATGGAGTCTACCTCGGGCTTCTTCATCTGTCCGAGGAACATACGCGCGTAAGACGACAAGCTCTCGACATAACGGCGCTGACCCTCGGCGTAGATCGTGTCGAAGGCAAGGGAGCTTTTGCCCGAGCCCGACAGACCGGTCAATACCACGAGCTTGTCGCGCGGAATCTCGAGATCGACATTTTTCAGATTGTGCTTTTTCGCACCTTTGATAACGATTTTATCTTGCATAGTTTCACTTCTTTTTTACATGATACATCTTATTCGTAAACAGAATGCTTTCAAAGCAAAGCCATGTTGCGGGAGGAGCAAGCCCCTCCCCTACTTTATTTGATAACACTTTCATCAACGAATCAGGCGGAGTGCCACACGTGACAGGCTCCGCCCGATAATCATTATTCTTCTGTAGAATTATCCTCTGTGGTAACAGGGACTTCCTCCGCTTCGACAGGCTCCGCATAGGTGCCCGCCATCACTTCTGCAAATACGTCGCCGGACATCTTCTCGTGCTTGATCAGATATGCCGCGGTCTCATGGAGCTTTGACATATGCGAGTTGAGGATATCCTCGGTCTTGCGATACGCTTCGGTGATGATGCGATGGACTTCTTCATCGATCTTGTTGGCGGTCTCCTCGGAATAGTTCTTGGTGTGACCCATATCCCTGCCGATGAAGATCTCGCCGTCGCCGGAGGTATAGTTGATCGGGCCCAGCGCCTCGGACATACCGTACTTGACCACCATGTTGGTCGCGGTCTTGGTCGCCTTTTCGATATCGTTGGAGGCGCCGGTGGAGATATCGCCCATGATCAGGGCTTCTGCCACACGACCGCCGAGATCGACCACGATCTCCTCCTCCATCTCACGCTTGGAGCGATAGCTGCGATCCTCGGTCGGCAGCGGCATCGTATAACCGCCCGCCATGCCGCGCGGGATGATGGAGATCTGGTGCACGGGATCCTGCGTCTCACATGCGTAGAAGCAGATCGCGTGACCGGCTTCATGATAAGCGGTGAGCTTCTTCTCACGCTCGTTCATGACCTTACTCTTCTTCTCGGAGCCGACCACGACCTTGATCGCGGCTTCCTCGATCTCCGTCTGGGTGATCGCCTTTTTATTCTTGCGCGCGGAGAGCAGCGCCGCCTCGTTCAGGAGGTTCGCCAGATCCGCGCCGGTAAAGCCTGCGGTCTGCTTCGCGACATTGCGGAGCTTGACGTCGGGCGACAGGGGCTTTTCACGGGAATGGACGCGAAGGATCGCTTCACGGCCGTTGATATCGGGATAACCGACCATGACCTGACGGTCGAATCGACCGGGTCGCAGGAGTGCGGGGTCGAGGATATCGGGACGGTTGGTCGCCGCGATCATGATGACGCCTTCGTTCGCGCCGAAGCCGTCCATTTCCACCAGCAGCTGGTTGAGCGTCTGCTCACGCTCATCGTGACCGCCGCCGAGACCCGCGCCTCTCTGGCGGCCGACAGCGTCGATCTCATCGATGAAGATGATACAGGGTGAATTTTTCTTAGCGGTATCGAACAGATCGCGTACACGCGACGCGCCGACGCCGACGAACATTTCGACAAAATCGGAACCCGAGATCGAGAAGAACGGTACGCCCGCTTCACCTGCTACGGCTTTGGCGAGCAGGGTCTTACCAGTTCCGGGAGGGCCTACGAGCAGCACGCCCTTGGGGATTCTCGCGCCGAGCTTGTTATATTTATCGGGATTCTTGAGGAATTCGACGATCTCCTCGAGCTCTTCCTTCTCTTCATCCGCACCGGCAACATCCGCGAAGGTGGTCTTTTTCTTCTCGTCAGTCTGATTCTTGAACTTGGCTTTGCCGAAATTCATCTCTCTGCCGCCGATACCGCCGCTCATACGGCGCATGACGAAGAACCAAAACAGCACCAGCACAATGACCAGTATCGCCGTCGGGATCAGCTCGAGCAGGAAGGAATTGTCACCCACAGGGGTGAGATCATACTTCATGGGAGCGTCGGGATGCTCCTTGTCGTACTTGACAATATCGCTCTTAACGTCTCTCCAGAAGGTCTCCCAGTCCATGAGCTTATGGGTGATGATCTTATCGTCGTCCAGCTTCATTTGGAGCTTGGTGGAAGAACCGCTGCTCTCTACCTTGAACTCGGTGACCTTCATATCATGGAAGTAACCGACGACCTCGGAATAGGTGGTGGTATCCTTCGGCCCCTGTGAGAGGAAGAAGGACATCGCGAGGATCACGATGATCGGGATACCCAGATAGATCAGCAGGCTCCTCACCTTGCCGGAATTAGGATTCTTTTTATCGTTCAATGCTTTCACTCCTTCTTTTTCAGCCTCCCTTTTCTAAGGGAGGTGGCACGGACGCGCGCGTCAAGTGCCGGAGGGTTTCCGCGAAGCGGAGAAGGATCATCTTTCGTATTCCAAAGACAACCCTCAGTCATCGAGCGTCGGCGTTCGATGACAGCTCCCTTAGGAAAGGGAGCCTATTATTCATATATTTCAGGCTTGAGTACGCCTATGTAGGGCAGGTTGCGGTAATACTCCCGGTAATCCAGACCGTAACCGACCACAAATTCATCAGGCACATCAAAGCCGATATAATCAACGTCGATCTCTACCTCTCTGCGGGAGGGCTTGTTGAGCAGGGTGCAGATACGCACGCTCTTCGCGTTCTTCGCCGAAAAATACTTTTTGATAAAGTTCAGCGTGTTGCCGCTGTCAATGATATCCTCCACGATGACCACGTTTTTCTCATCAATAGGTTCTGATAAATCCTTGATGATATTCACGCGGCCGGTGCTCTTGGTGCCTTTTCCGTAGCTGGAAACGCACATAAAGTCGATCGTGCACATCATATCGATATTTTTGAGCAGATCCGCCATGAACTGGACACTGCCCTTGAGCAGTCCGACAAAGACGATCTCGTCCTCGCCCTGAAAATCGCGCTCGATCTGCTTGGCAAGGCGCTTGGCGGCCTCCTTGATCTCTTCCTCCGTGATCAAAACTTTTTCCAGATCCTTATGCATGGTTCAAACCCCCGTTGACCAAATAGTATTCCCCATCACGGGTCAAATCCGCTTGACCCTGCGCGGAGGTACCGATCCCCTCGATCCACAAGACGGTCGAGCCGTCGGCAATGATCGGGATGGTATCGCGCAGCTCACGCGGTATTTTGAGCTCATTGAAGAGCTTTTTCAGCGTTTTTGTCACGCCGCGTCGGGGATCGGTGAAGGTATCGCCCGCGCGACGGCGTCGAATCACGGTATCACGTGTCATTATAGCACACGGAATCCCATGAAGTAATAATAAATTGTTAATTTTTTCACTGCTCAATCCGAGCGGCGGAGCGATCTCAAAAAGCAATCCGTCAAGGATCTTGATCCGCGTACCGTGCTGCTTCATGTATTCAAAGATCGGTACGCAGAAATCCTCCGTGCTGAGCAGCTTCGGCACGATCCGCAGGATCCCCTGCGCGCAGGAGACGGTATATCCGCCGCCGATATCGACCGCGCCGTGTGATCGCATCGCTTCTATTATAAGCGCTGTGTGTTGAAAGTCAACAGGCGCAGCGGCTTTTTCCAAAATGTTTTTGACAGCGTATTTCAGGATGATCGGCTCACACTGCAAGAGCCTTTCACATGACCAACCGTAAGGGAGCTTTGCCTCTTTTAATTCCTTTTCGGAAATTTGCGACAAGTATTCATCCGCCTCCCGCAGGATCGCAGACGTTCTCATGACGCTCTCCCCTACGCTCGGATTCAGCTCTCGCAGCACAGGCATAACCTGATGGCGGAGCTTGTTGCGGGTGTAATCGTCGGAAAGATTTGTCGAATCGGTCACATACTCCAGATCATGGTCGGCGCAGTAGGCTTCGATCTCGGCACGCGTACAGCAAAGCAGCGGTCGGATGATATTATCGCGCTTGATCGGAATACCCGCAAGCCCTGCCAACCCCGATCCGCGGGTCAGGTTCCAGAGAACCGTCTCGGCGTTATCGTCGCTGTGGTGAGCGGTCGCGATCTTCGCGGTACCCAGCTTGTCGTCACAGACCCACTGCAAAAAATCATAACGCATTTTTCTGCCGCAAAGCTCCACACTTTCGCCGTATCGCTTGGCGATCGACGGCACATCCGCCCCAAAGCGGAAGAAATATACGCCCATCTTATCGCACAGCGCCTTGCAGAAGCGTTCGTCACGATCCGCCTCTTCCCCACGGATGCCATGGTTGAAGTGCGCCGCGTATAATGCGATATCTAATTCTTCTTTTAAAGAATTAAGAATGTGCAACAGCGCGACGGAATCCGCGCCGCCCGACAGAGCGACCAATACTTTGTCGCCCTTTTGCAGCAGTTGATGCTCGTCAATATAGCGTTTGATCTTGGCGGCAAAGCCGTCACAGGCACTATTCATGGCTGCGGTCTTGTCCGGTGAAGCGCATGAACTCGCCCTGCCAATGGAGCTTGACGATGGTGGTCTCACCGTGGCGATTCTTGGCGACGATACACTCGCCGCTGTTCTGATCGACCGCCGCCTGCACTGTCTCAGCGCCCTTTTCGCGCTCATAGTAGCCGTCACGGTACAGGAACAGCACGATATCCGCGTCCTGCTCGATCGAACCCGAGTCACGCAGGTCGGACAGCTGCGGACGGTGATCCTGCCGCTGTTCCGATGCACGGCTGAGCTGGCTCAGGCAGATGACGGGGACATTGATCTCCTTCGCCAGAATCTTCAAGTTTCGGGTCAGCTCGGAGATCTCCTGCACACGGTTGCCGTCACGGCGACCCGTGGACATCAGCTGGAGATAGTCGATGACAACGAGATCGGGATTCTTCAATCTCCTTAATTTCGCCTTCATCTCGGGCACGGTGATACCGGGCGTATCGTCCAGATACAGCTGGGCGTTTTTCAGGATATCGCCCGCGCCGATCAGTCGGTTCCATTCCTCCTGACTGAGCCTGCCGGTACGCAGCTTGGTACCGCCGACAAGCGCCTCGGACGAGAGCAGTCGGGAAGCGAGCTGCTCCTTGGTCATTTCCAGTGAGAAGAAGGCGACCTTCTTCTTGGCGATCACGCTGACGTTGCGCGCGATATTCAGCGCAAACGACGTCTTACCCATACCGGGACGCGCCGCGAGCAGGATCAGGTCGGAGCGGTTCAGACCCGTGATGACGCGGTCGAGGTCGCCGATACCGGTGGACACCGGCTTGATGGTGTCATCGTCACGGCTGAGCATATCGAGCCTGTCAAAGGTCTGGAACAGCACCTCGTCGATGCGCTGTAAGCCCTGGATGTTCTTTCCGCGGCGGATATCAAAAATCTTCTGCTCGGCGGAATCGATCAGCATCTGCGGCTCCATCTCGCCGTCGGAGCTGTCCTCGATGATATCACGCGCGGCGTTCATCAGGGCGCGCACATCATATTTATCGCGCACGATCCGCGCGTAGTTCTCCACATTGGTGATGGAGGGACAGCTCTGGGCGAGCTGGACGAGGTAGGTTTTGCCCGTCGCCTCGTCAAAATCACGCTCCATTTTGAGCGTTTCGAGCACGGTGATCTGGTCTACCGCCTTACCGGAGGTAAACATCGACATCATCGCCGCATAGATCGTGCGGTGGTTGGCAATATAAAAATATTCGGATGACGGAAGGATCTCCGCCACACGTGCGATCGCGTCGGGCTCCATCAAAATGGCGCCGAGCACTGCCTGCTCCGCCTCGGGCGAATACGGCAGTCGCAATCCGTTATAAACAGTAGTATTATTATCAGGCATAATCGTTTCCTTGGTGAAGAATTACGGAAGGACTTTTCCTGATTCAAGGATCAACTCCTCACTCCTAACTCCTCACTCCTAACTGAGTTTTAGGCTTTTTCGACAGAGACTGTGCAGTGGGCGGTGATACCGCTGTAGAGCTTGATCTCCACATCATAGTCGCCGAGCGTCTTGATATCGTCCTTGAGGCTGACCTTGCGCTTATCGACGTCCACGTGCTTACGGTTCTTGACCTCGGCGGCGATATCCTTGGCGGTGATACTGCCGAAGAGCTTGCCGTTCTCACCCGCCTTGGCTTTGATGACGAACTTGGAGCCCTCGAGCTCCTCCTTCGCCTTATTGGCGTTGGCGATCGCGGTATCGATCTTATACTGCTTGCTCTGCTCGGCGTTCTTGAACTCGTTCATCGCCTGCGCGTTGGCTTCCTTTGCGACATTGCGCGGGAAAAGGAAGTTGCGCGCGTAGCCGTCGGATACGCTGACCAGCTCTCCCTTTTTGCCGAGGGACTTGACGTCCTGTAACAGAATGACTTTCATTTTCTATACCTCCGTATGTTACTGTATTTTCCAATCCTTTAATACATGAATCAGCTGTTCCTTGGCTTCCTCTACGGAAACGCCCTTGAGCTGTGTTGCCGCCATCGTCTGGTGGCCTCCGCCGCCCAGCGCTTCCATCACGAGCTGTACGTTGATCTTGCCGAAGGAACGGGCAGAAATATTGACGGTGCGCGCATCGATGCGCGAAATCACAAACGACGCATAAGTATCCTGGATCAACAACAGATCATCCGCCGCCTGTGCGCATACGACGCGCGAGCTGCGCAGGGAATCATCCGCTACGGTGATCGCGCAGTGATTGACGATCTGTGCGGAGGAAACCAGCAGGCTCTTCTCACGGTAGTTATCCAGCGAATTGGCGAACACATTGCGTACCGCTACGGTATCGGCGCCCTTCTTGCGCAGGAATGCCGCCGCCTCAAAGGTACGCACGCCCGTATTGATGACAAAGTTCTTGGTATCCAGCATGATACCCGCCAAAAGCGCCTCTGCCTCCGTATGGTTGAGCACATCGTCAGCGAGATACTCGATGACCTCGGTGACGAGCTCGGACGCGGAGGAGGCGTTGGGTTCATGTAAAATTACGCTGGCGTTATCGATGGCATTCACCATCTTGCGGTGGTGATCGATGACGATCACGTTGCCGCAGTTTTTATACAGCCGTTCGCTCTCGATGAAGTCGGGCGACTGGGTATCGACGATGATCAGCAGCGTCCTCTGTCCCGACAGCATCACGCCGTTCTCGGGATAGATGAACATATCATCGCGTGAATCGCTGAGCTTTTCGATCATGTCGCGCGCCATCGAGCGTTCGATATCGGTGACGATACGGCACGCCTTGTTGAACTTTTTGGTGACCAGCGAGTAAATGCCTGCCGCGGCGCCGATGCAGTCCAGATCGGAGAAGCGGTGACCCGTGACCAGCACATGGTCGCTCATCTCGATCGCCTCGGCGATCTGCTGAGAGATCGCGCGCACCTTGACCTTGGAGGTCTTTTCAATACCCTTGGCAACGCCGCCGAAGAACACATACTCGTTATCCGTCAGGATCGCGACCTGATCGCCGCCTCTGCCCAGCGACATATCCAGCGCCTTTCTCGCCATTGACGCGCTTTGCGTCAAGCTGGGACAGCCGTGACCGATACCGATCGACAGCGTGGCGGGTCGCCCGTGATAACGGATCGCACGGATCCTGTCGAGCAGGCTGAATTTATCATCCATCTGGCGATTGAGGATCGCTTCCTCCAAAATGGCGATATAGCGATTCTCTCCCAGTCGGCGCATCAGGATATCATACTCCGTCGCCCATTCGTACAGGATATTCTCCGCCGCCAGATGCGCGGCGGCAGCCTCCTGATCCGCGTCGGACGAAAAGTCCTCGATATTGTCGAACACGATCAGCGCGACGCTGGTCTGGGTATCAAAATACTGATCCGCGATATTCTTATAATAGGTGTCGTCAATGAATTCGAACATCATTCCCTTTTCATTGACGCGCACAAAGACAGTGAACTTCCTGCCCGCGTACTCGGAATCAAAAACGCCCATTTGGAGCGCTCCCTCCAAATCGATCCCCGGGATGAACGCCGTGATAGGCGCGTTGACGCCCTCGTATTCGTCAAGGAAAACCTTGCGGAATAACGCGTTATAGGCGATCAGCTCGCCGTGTGTACCGCAGATCGCGACAGGGGTTTGAAGCATTTCGATCGATTTTTGCGACGGATCAAAGCAATCCTTCATCGCCGACTGCGCGACGTCACGTATATAATTGCGGAATTTCAGCGCGGTGACAAAAACGATCGTGATGACGATCAGCGTCACGCCCAGCTCGATGAATCCGACAACCGGATGATCGATGATGGTGATGCCCGACATCGGGATCATCAGCACCGCGAGAAACAGGAAGGACGGAACCACCGTCCAGACATGCTTTTTCATAAAACTCCTTTATCATTGATTCATAAGGTTGCTTTATTGCCGCATTTGACAATAATAGCTTATCGCTTCTCACATTACCAAAGCGAACTCTTACCCTGTGCCTGTTGGTAGATCAGCATCGCGTCGTTCGCCTGAATCTTACCGTTATGATTAACATCGGCGCATTGTGCCGCATATCCCGTCAGTTGATCTGCCGCACCTCCCTGCGCGTGCTTATACGCCAGCATCGCGTCATTTGACTGAATCCTGCCGTTCAGATTCGTGTCGCCGATAGGGTTGATTTGGCACGCGAGCTCCGGCGTGCCGGCGGTGACGGCGACGGTGACGCTTTTGGAGACGTGGTTCGCCTTTGAGACGGTCAGCAGATACAAGCCCGAGGGAACGTCGGAAAAGCTGAACGAGGCGGAATTGCCGTAAACCGTTTTGGTAAAGCCGATGGAGCTGTTGCTGCGGTTCGCCAGCGTGACCTTTACCGCACCGGCGTTATCAAGATAGCTCTTGATCGTACCGCTTACGGTATTGCCGGCGGTGCAGGTGAACCAACGGCTCATGTAGATCTTTTTCTTTGGCGTGGCGATGAAGATAGAGGCGGTGGAATCCTTGCCGTTCATCGTGCCGGTCAGTCCGGACGCAGCGAACTCATAGCCCTCGGTCGGGATCAGGGTGACCTGAGCGCTGTATCTCTCGCCGGCGGTGAAGGTATCGGTATCCGGGTTCATAAGATCGCCGTCCTCGGTGTACCAGTTGACATATCCGTAATTTGGTATCGTCGGTCTGTAGCCGCAGTTTGCGGGGATCAAGCACTCGCCGTCGGGCGCTTCACCCGCGACAGGCTCGGTAATGCCGGAGATGGCGAAATGAGAGATCGGACCGAAAGTCCATTTTGCGTACAAAGTAGTGTTCTCAAGGTATGGATCGTAGTTATTTACCATCGGTCCATCGTTTTTCCTGATTGTCCAACCAACAAAAGTATAGTTGGTGCGGGTCGGCGTAGGCAAATCTGCTGTCAACCAACCGGATGTGTCGGTCTGTATGGTTGACGGGGTGACGGAGCCGCCGTTCGCATCAAAAGTAATCGTGCGCACGGCGTAGTTTTTCGTAAATGTCTTAGCGGAGCTGACAGCGTCATCGCTTGCCGTATGACCATTACCGCATGCTTTAACCATAAATGTATAGGATTTGGTTCCTGATACTATCCAAGAAGCAAAATTGAAATATGTTGTTTTCGCAGCAGAAGAATTCAATGGCACGCCATCAGCGTATAGCCAAAGAACGTATTCCCCCGCGTCAGGAACTGCGTCCCATACCCCGAAAGTACCTTCCCACCGCAGATTCGTGGGAGTTGAGAGCTGAGGATTGGAATTCACAAAGGTGTAAGTACCCTCCCATCTCTCTGATAATTGATGACCTCCCTCGTTACCGGCTTTGCTCCATGCCTCCAGTCTCACGTCGAAGGTACCACTTGGATAAGCGTGATCTATACATAATTGGCGCAGATCGATCATCGTTCCTTTTTCGGCATACCACCACCCGCCGCCGGTATAAACGCCAAAATAATAACAATTCGCACCGGGGAACGGATCCCATGAAAGGATACCGTTGTCAGAAATACGAACATTCTTTAACGAGCCTTCAGAACTGCCGGTCTCGGCGATCTCAGAGGCTCCCTTTTCTAACGAAGCTGCCGCGCCTGCCGTCATCGGCAGGGCGGTCAGGAGCATAACGAGTACAAGGAACAGAGATAAGAATGATTTTTTCATAATAGACCTCCTATATAGGTCGAGATTGCCGCGGGCTGACACGCGTGTAGAGCCCTCGCAATGACTGTTATCATCAACGATCATTGTGAGCGGCATTATACCTCCATCAAAATCGGTAAAATCATCGGAGAACGTCCCGTCTGGCGGACGATCAGCTTCGCGATATCGTCCTTGATGAGGTTCTTGATCACACCCCACTCATGGATATTCCTGCGGGAGCAATCCTCCAAAATATCCAGCGACAGCGACTTGATGTCATCCATCAGATCGCCGCTTTCACGCACATAGACAAAGCCGCGCGATACGATATCGGGACCGCTGATGACATGGCCGTCGTACACATCGAGGGACGCGACAATGATGATCAGGCCGTCCTGACCGAGATGCTTACGATCTCTGAGGACGATCGATCCGACGTCGCCGACGCCCAGACCGTCGACAAATACCTTGCCGGACGGAACAGGCTCAGCCTCCTTGAAGCCGTCCTCGCTGATATCGACCGACTTGCCGATATCGCCGATATAGATATCCTTGCTGTCCATGCCGAGCGACATGGCGAGGGTGCGGTGCTTTTGCAGCATCTTCTGCTCGCCGTGGATCGGGATGAAATACCGCGGCTTGACCAGCGAATGGATCAGCTTTAACTCCTCCTGGCAGGCGTGACCCGATACGTGCACCTCGTACATGCTCTCGTATACCACGTCACAGCCGCGCTTTAACAGCTCGTCAACAACATTGCCGACGGCGCGCTCGTTGCCGGGGATGGGGTTGGCGGAAATGATGATAAAGTCGCCCGCGCCGACGCTGACCTTGCGGTGGTCGGAATACGCCATGCGCGACAGCGCCGACATCGGCTCACCCTGTGAGCCTGTGGTAGCGAGCACGATCTTCTCGGGCGGATAGTCCTTGAGCTGATCGATATCGATGATCAGGTTGTCGGGCACCTTGACATAGCCCAGTTCCTGCGCTACCTTCATATAGTTGATCATGGAGCGACCTGAGAACGCGACCTTCCTGCCGTACTTGACGGCGCAGTTGATGATCAGCTGGATACGGCTGATATTGGACGCGAAGGTCGCAATGATGATACGCTTGTTCTTAGCGGACGCGAACAGCTGATCAAAGCTGTCGGTCACCTTCTGCTCCGTCTGCGTATAGCCGGGACGTTCGGCATTGGTGCTCTCGGCAAGCAGTGCCAAAACGCCCTCATCACCCAGCGCCGCAAAGCGGTTCAGATCGGTCATCTTGCCCTCGATGGGCGTATAGTCGACCTTGAAGTCGCCCGTATGGACGAGCGTACCCGCGGGCGTGTGCATCGCGATGGCGACGGAATCGGGGATGGAGTGGTTGACGTGGATCAGCTCGATCTCAAAACAGCCGAGCTTGAAGGTGTCGCCCGCGTTCTTCTTGACCAGTGTAGGCGGCGCGGACAGGCTATGCTCCTTCAGCTTTTTCTCGATCAAGCCGATGGTCAGGGGCGTGCCGTAGATCGGCACATTGATCTTAGCGAGCAAAAACGGGATGCCGCCGATGTGATCCTCATGTCCGTGCGTGATCACCACGCCGCGGATCCTGTCGCTGTTCTGCTCGAGATAGGTGTAATCGGGGATGACCAGATCGACGCCCAGCATATCGCCGTCGGGGAACGCCATACCGCAGTCGATGAGGATGATGTCGTTCTCGCACTCGAACACGGTCAGGTTCTTGCCGATCTCGTTAAGACCGCCGAGGAACGATACGCGTACAGGCGGCTTTGCAGGCGCTTTCTTCTTGATGGAACGTGACCTTCTGCCCTTTGTGTTGGCGGTCACCTTCGGGTTGTACGCACGCTTGAGTGCGGATGGTTTATCGGTTTTCTTGTTATTTCGGGGCGCTTTTGCTTTGCCCTTGCTCTTCATTTGAGGTTTCTTTTTCAAATTGCTCAAATAAATACCTCCTTCATTTCAAAAATAATATGGTGATCCGTTTCTATTACCGATCAGAAACAGATAAAAGACGTTATCGGAACTGCGCACCGTCACGAGAGAACATACTCCCACTTATACATTATATACTATACCAAATTTTTGCACTTCGGTCAAGTGGGGGATGTGTAAAACTCACGTCAATCTAATTCAGCTGTTATCTGTGACTTTTCAGTAAGGCTGTCATCCTGAGCTCTTAGCGAAGGATCTTACAGTGCTCTTTATCCGATAGATTATACCTATTCAGTATTGATTGGACGAGCTTCGGGAGGAGCAAGCCCCTCCCCTACAAGTAACGTTTCAGTGAAATTGTAGGGGAGCGCCTCGGTGCTCCCGCGGTAGGGCGTTGGATAATGACACATGTCGGTTAGGGTGCCAGGAATAATCCGAACCGTGGTTTTGACGGGCATATTTCCGCCTGCCCATTGTTAAAATCCTCGCGAACCCGTCAGGGTTCGCTGTGGTT
>OCVV011335430.1_pt1 | contig 15280 bp, 8 predicted proteins | sample 1539721 | NCBI WGS metagenome assembly OCVV01 (sample SAMN02144230, study PRJEB22623) | gut metagenome | biome: sheep rumen | host: Ovis aries | place: New Zealand
CATACGGTTCAAAAAAAGGATTGATATGTTCGCTCATACTAACGTTATTCTCTATTTAGCGTGCAAAGATAGTCAAAAAAGTCGATACAAAAGCACGATTAAACAGAATTAACTTCTCATTCACATCAGCAGTCGTTCCAGCGATGGTATTTCTATGCGCCCGCGATGAAGTGTCAGCAGCCCGTCGGCTTGCATCTCGTTCAGGGCGATGCTGATGTCCAGACGGCTGTCGTTCAGTTCGTCGGCCAGCTGTTTCATGAGGATGTAGAAAGTCTTGGGTCCTGCCGGATAAAGACAACGTGAGAAGAAGAAGCGCGTGATGCGCTCCCGCAGGTCCTTGGGTGTCTGCCGCCACTGGTTGTGGCGCAGGCGCTGGCTTTCCGTCGCCAGCAGGTTCAGCATGTTCAGCCGGAACACCAGCTGCGTTTCCAGCAGCAACATGACCTCCTGCTTGTCCAGGGTGATGAAGTTGCACGCTGACAGCGCCTTGAACGTGGAAGTATAGTGCTGGTTGTAGCCAAACAGGTGTAGCGGTTGAATGATGTAGGGGGCGCTGATTTCCTCGCAGACGCGGCAGGTGTGGCTGTCGTTCCGGCTCTCAATACCCACCGTGCCGCTGGCCAGGAATATCAGGTGTGTGCAGGGGTCTCCCTCGCTGACTAGTCGCTTGCCCGTTGCCAGTTTTGAGAAGTCGAACTTGGTGTGTCCTGCCACCTGCATCAGGTCGGCAGAACTCATACCCTGAAACAAGGTGAACTGTAGCAGCCTGTCGTAAATCTCCATGATGTCCTACTCCTGAATCTTGTCCTTCAGCGAGGGAGAGAACCATACGCGGTTGTGGCCTTTGTCGTCGTAGATGAGGTAGGCCATCAGTTCCGGATGCTTTTTCAGCACCTCCTTGGCACCCTTCAGGCCCATCACCATGAAGGCGGTGGCATAGGCATCGGCCAGGGCACAATGGTCGCTTAGCACGGTTGCCGACAGGATGCTGTGCTGTACGGGGCGTCCCGTCTTCGGGTCAATGGTGTGGGCATACTTCCGTCCGCCCTTATAGTAGTAGTTCCGATAGTTGCCGCTGGTGGCCATGCACTTGTCCGTGACGTTGAGAACCGTCTGCAGCTCGGTCTGTTCAGCCATGGGGTCGTCGGTAGGCTTGGTGACGCCGATCTTCCAGGGCAGCCGTTTCTCGCTGATGCCCTTGGTGGCCACCTCGCCGCCAATCTCCACCATGTAGTTCTCTATCCCCTTCTCGCTCAGCAACCCGGCTATGATGTCCACGCCGTAGCCCTTGGCAATGGCCGAGCAGTCCAGCATCATGCGCGGGTCATTCTTTTGTATCTTTTGCCCGTCAAAGCTGATTTTCCGGTAGCCTATGAACTGCTTGAGCGAGTCTATATCCTGCTGGTCGGGCATCTCGCCGTTCTGGAATCCGAAGCCCCAGGCATTGACCAGCGGAGCGACGGTGATGTCGAAGGCTCCCTGTGTGTCGTCGCTCACCTGCTGGGCGGTCTGGAACACGTGGATGAACATATCGTTCAGCGCTGTGGGTTCGTTGCGGTTGATGCGCGAGATGATGCTCTGCTTGTTGAACATCGACAGGGCGGAGTCCACCTCCATCATCCGGGCCTCAATCTGTGGTCTCAGATCCTTGTCGTACTGATAGCTGATAGAGTAGGTGGTGCCGAAGATGGTACCTTTGCAGTACTGATAGGGTGTGGCCTGCTGTTGGCGGATAATCAGGATGGTACCTACAACGAGTATCGTCAGGAAGGGTATTTGCCAGAGCAGGCGCCGCTTGGGTTGTTTGTCCATAAGTCTGTATTTTAGTTAGTGGTTTCAGATATCTATAATGACGTTGAAACATGCCGTCAGGTTGTCCTGGCCGTTGGTGCCGAATCCCGGGACGTACCACGTGTTGCCGAGTTCGCCGTCGTTATGGAACAGCCTGCGCTTGTAGCGTACGTCCCAGCCCAGATGGAGGGGACCGAAAATCTTGGCATCTATGCCGAAGACCAGCTCCAGCCAGTGCATGTTACACACCATGCCTTGGACGCCGTAGCCTGCACTCGACATCCATACCGGGTCTGGCAGGTTGGCACGGATGATGTCCACCTTATAGCTGGTGAAGGCGTAGCGGAAACCGGCAAAGATGCGGTTGGCCTGATGCTTGCGCTTGATGACGTTCCAGTCCATGCCGATGCGGAAGTAGGGGGCTGTCGTCTTGTATGTGATGTGCGTCACCTCGTCGTTGTCGCGGTTAGCCATACCGATACCCATCTCAAAGACCGGGAACCACTGGTCGTGCAGGTTGACGCGCAGCGCACCTCCTATGTCACCGTGGTCGCTGAACATACGTGTGGCGGGTCCCACCAGGTCGAATGACAGCGAGAAACCGCGGAACAGGGGAACTGAGTCATTCTCCATGCGGAACATCTTCAGCTGGGCTTGTGCGGGTAGCACCAGGACGAGTAACAGCAGACTAACGGTCAGTCTTGTTAAAGTAGATATAGAAGTGTTCTTGTTTGTCGTCATAGTTTACGTCGGCATTGTGAATAACGATGGAGTCAATGACATTGTGTGTCGTGCTGACAGCTGTTATCTTGTGGAAGTAAGACGCCGAGCAGTCCACGGACTCAAAGTGGGGGTAGTTCTCTTTCTTGATGCGGATGGTGTCCACATAGCGTGTCTTGGTAGTGTCGCCCAGTACCAGGAAGAGGATGTCCTCCGGCTGGGTATAGCTGATGGGCAGCTGGAAGCCGGTCACGACGCCGTACTCGCTGTTCAGCACCAGGGTGTCTGCTACTACGGTCCGCTGGGCGATGACCCAGATGGTGTCCGTGTTGAGGGTGTCCGCGGTGCCGTTGGCTTTCTTCAGCGTGTAGTTGGTGACCACCTTGTTGTTGACGGGACAGTCTATGCTCGTACAGGCAGCCATTGCTGCTATTGCCAGGATGACTACAATTACTTTCCGCATCTGATGTTCTCTTCTATCTGATATTCGTTACGTCCGGCGCTGTTGCGGCTGATGAGGTCGCCCAGAAATCCGGCCAGGAACAGCTGTGTACCTATCATCATCATGGTCAGCGCTATATAGAAATAAGGTGAGTCGGTGACCAGTCGCATGGGTACGCCCTGATAGAGTGCCCAGGCTTTCTCCACGCCCAGGAAGAAGGCTGCGAAGAAACCGACGATGAACACGATAGTGCCCAGGAATCCGAAGACGTGCATGGGCTTCTTGCCGAACGTGCCCAGAAACCACAGCGTCATCAGGTCCAGATAGCCGTTCACGAAGCGGTTCCAGCCCATGAACTTCGACTTGCCGTACTGGCGCTTCTGGTGGTGCACCACCTTCTCGCCAATCTTGTCGAAACCGGCATTCTTGGCCAGATAGGGGATGAAACGGTGCATCTCGCCGAACACCTCGATGTTCTTCACCACGTCACGGCGATAGGCCTTCAGCCCGCAGTTGAAGTCGTGCAGGTTCTTGATGCCGCTGACCTTGCGGGCCGTCGCGTTGAACAGCTTGGTGGGGATGGTCTTCGACAGCGGGTCGTGGCGCTTCTGCTTGTAGCCGCTCACCAGGTCGTAGCCCTGCTCCTTAATCATGCGGTACAGTTCGGGAATCTCGTCGGGCGAGTCCTGCAGGTCGGCATCCATGGTGATGACCACGTCGCCCTGAGCCTCCTTGAAGCCGCAGTAGAGTGCGGGACTCTTGCCGTAGTTACGGCGGAACTTGATGCCCTTGACGTGCTCTGAACGGGCTGCCAGCTCGGTGATGACGTCCCACGAGTGGTCGGTAGAGCCGTCGTTGACAAAGATGACTTCAAACGAGAACTGGTTCTGTGCCATTACGCGCTCTATCCAAGCGTACAGCTCGGGCAGCGACTCGTCCTCGTTATATAAAGGTATTACTACTGATATATCCATTTCTTTAGTTGAGAGAGTTGAGTGTTGAGAGTTTAGGGCGTTGGCGACTGGTCGCTGGTGGCCGCCTGTCGCTGAGAGAGTGCCGCAATGGGCAGTCCCAGCACGAATCCTGCCGTGATGTTGACGGTCAGCATATTCAGCGCATAGTCTATGGGCCGCATCAGGGCCAGCTCGTGCAGTCCGTCCTTCACCTGCTGTTCGGCCATGCCGTACATCTTCAGCACCTGGCGGCCTTCTTCCGAGTTGATGATGTTGGTGAAGTGGCCCAGCAGATAGCCCTTGTCGATAAATGCAAAATAGACATAGAGTGCCAGGGCCAGCAACAGTCCGGCATAGAAGAATGTCAGGACGGTGTAGGCGTAGCCTCTGCCGAACGAGATGACTCCCTCGCGGGCTCCGTCGCGGAAGTGGCGCAGCCGGTTGGCGGCATAGAAGGGCGATATGACGATGAGCACCAGGGCAACCATGCCCAGCAGCGGATTCGTCAACCCTTGGACGTAGCAGACCAGTGCCCCAATCCACAACAGCGACAGCAACGCGCCGTCCTGTCGGGCAAAAGCCTTCAGTTGTACATATTCTTGTGGTGTCATATTCAGGGTGCAAAATTACTAATAATCAGTCAAAATACAAAATTTTTAGCCAAACATTTGCAGTTTCTCGAAAAAATGTGTACCTTTGCAGCCGCTTTCGGGCAAAACACGGGCGAGTCCTGTACGGCCAGCTCCCTCGGAATCCCCCAGGATGGGAACATAGCAAGGGTACTTGGTTGTAGCGGCGCGATACAGATAGCTCGTCCACCCGCCTCTTTAGCTCAGTTGGCCAGAGCACGTGATTTGTAATCTCGGGGTCGTTGGTTCGAATCCGACAAGAGGCTCCACCGAAAAGAAAGGGGAATCCACAGCGGATTCCCCTTTTTCGCACTGACCCGAAAATAAACCATTCTCTATCCAAACTCTATCAAGTCTCTATCCGAACGCTATCCAAACCCTATCCAAACCCTATCCGAGCTCTATCCGAGCTCTATCCGAGCTCTATCAGAACGCTATCCGAACACTATCTGACCCCTATCTGATCCCTATCTTTTAAGGAAGGAACTCCGAAAGACCTCCGAATGGTTTCGGAAGGTTTTCCTAATAAATGCTAAATAATGGGCCGATCCTTGAGCCCGGTAGCTGAGCGTATGCTCTGTGACCAAACGGTTTATCTCTTTTAACAAGCTCTCGTCAAAAGGACCATCCAGACGGCTGACCAGATAGTCGAAAGCGCGGAAATGGTCTGCCATTTCTGTACATTCCAACAGGGAGCGGCCCACAGGAACCATTGCCATCCCCTGTTCACGAAGGATGCGTGTATCGTCAACAGTGAACGAGTTGCCCTCAATGGCACAGGAGTGGGCAGAGAACAGAATCTCATTATATTCCATCCACTGCTGTCGCCCCATTTTGTCTGCTATCTCTCGCTGATAGTCTTTACGGACGGCCTCGTACTCTTCTATTTCATTGTCGAATATGTGTGCAAAGATACGATATGTTTTCGAAACAACCAAACACTGAGTCTAAAAACAACGGATTTTTTTTCAGACGGGGTTCCACTTTGGTTTCTACAGCAGAGGTTAGGGGCACAACTGCCTCATTGAACGGAAGTTGCACTCACTCTGGTGCGTATTGTTTATTTAGCATACTCTAGCCTGCTTCCAGGCTGCTCCTAGGCTGCTTCTAGGCTGCTTCTAGGCACACTCAGAAGTAAGGCTATAAGGAGGCTAAAGGCTGAGGAAACGGAGCGTAAAGTATGGCGACTCGTATGTGCAATTTCCTAAACTTTTTTAATATTTGCTGCGAATTGGACGGATTTACGGCAAAATGAGTATATTTGCAAAAATTATTTGTTCGCAAAAACTATACGGATATGAGAAAACTAATTGTGAGCCTCGTGGCAATGATGGGAGTGCTGACCCTTTCGGCACAGACAAGATGAGCGACGTCGAAGCAGACATCAAAGAGACTCTCGCCCAAACGGCAAGAGTCTCTCAATAGCTGAATTTGATGTATCGGGCGAATTACTTTTTGATGACCTTGCGCCCGTTGAGAATGTAGACACCAGGGGTGGCCTGGTTCCACCATGAGCCATCCTCCACCTGTTCACGCGTAGCCACCTTGCGGCCCATCAGGTCGTAGATGCATCCGTCGCCCACAACCTCCATCGTACCGTTAGGATTCATCTCCTTTTGTTCCTCCTCGTCATCGAAGATGACAGGCACGAACTCAATACCACGAGACATGGCAGGAGCAGAAACACCGCCTCCATCGGCTTTATAGTAAATCCTGTTGTGGAGCACGTAATAGTTATGACGCGTCCAAGAAGCCGGTGTTGTGCCAGCCTCTTTGTTGGGGTTGGCATTGAGGTGGAAGCCCACGCTGGTGTTACCCAGTGATGGCAGAACAGCGGTTATGGATCCGTCAGATTCTTTGATGCTTATCGTTCCTTGCATCTTTGGTCCAAAGACATATACACGATTAGCGTTGTTCCAAGCAGGCAACGTCTGCTCCAGGTATTTGGCAGAGAAGATGGTGCTGATGGATGTTGATGGGGAAGTGGTAGGAATCGTTGCCTTGATATACTCCTTCGCATTCTTTGTAGAGAAGAGCACTGGCGTTCCTGCAGGGACGAAGTAGTCATTAAGTACATTGTTGTTATTCTCATCCTTTAAAATGTTTCCTTGAGCATCTTTACGATAACGTAAATCTCCATAAGCCTCTACACTTTTAGTATATTTGCTAATTGGCTTTGGATGCAATCCCACACGAGCTTCGGCATCTGTAGTAGGCCATGTCGACTCAGTTGAGACACAGGTATATGCATTAGAAGAATGGTCTTTATCAGTGCCATACTTGTCAGCTATCATCAAGTCAAACGGTACGCAGTATGAGCTGTAGTACCACAGGTCCGTGAGTGTTTCTTCCTCACCACCACTGTGCGTCTCAATATACAGTCCCATGTTGTTTGCAGGCTCCAAGCACCACTTCGCATAGTCTGTAGGAGTGTCGTTCTTCCATTGGATATCATATATCTTAGCAGCATCCCTCTGGTCAAAACAAAAATATTTTCTATTTGTCGTTGGAGTTGCATTGTCGTGAATTAGTAGCACAGCTCCACCAATGTCCATCAAGGTGAATGAAGTTGCAGTTCCTGTTCCCATGTGGTCCTCTATAACATTCAGCCCCTGTGTGCTCATGGTAGCAGTACTGAGTGCGTTGTTTGACCCATTTAAAGTTCCTGTAATGTGGAAAATGCTGGCTGGGTCATATTCTGGTGCAACGATAGGCAACTGTCCTTGTGTGGCAGCTGTAGTAGTGAAGCCACTTCCCAATGCCTCAAAGGTGGTAGTCACACCCTTCTTCTCGTAGAAGTGCATAGGAATAGGTGACGTCAACTCTGTCTTATGCGTATATCCACTGAGATAGCGCTGAGGCAGATCCTTGATGTCCGGCTGCGAATGCAGACGATAGTAGCCAGGAGTGAATGGAACGATATTAGCATCATCGTAAACAATTTCCTGGATTGCCATCGGATTAGCGCCAGCTTCTTCATATTTCGTCTTACCTTCAGGTGTCAGTCCGCCCACATAACCCGCTCTGTCGTAATAGGGCTTCAGCAGTTCCATACTCAAGCCGAATGTATATTCGGTAGCATTCGTGCTGCTAAGCTCCATCGTGCCATTATTGTTATAGATAGCTACATCATTGTTGAGCATCGGACGCACAAAGAAGTAACCATCCGTATCGCCAGCGAAAAGTTCGTAAACGGCTTTATTATCGTCAGTTCCCAATAAAAGAGTACGGTCTCCATCAGTGGCAGCAGAAGGACCTGATGCTGTGGTCATCACATGCGTTGTCGCTCCATTTGTCTTGTACTCATAACGGTTATACATTTTGAATCCGTATGGGTCGCCCACAGGGCTCCAGAGGAAGTCGTTCGTGTAGTGCGATTCATGTCCCTCCAGCATTTTAAAGCCTGCTGCACCAGTATATTGTGCCAACTTGTCGTCACTGGTTTCCCAAGTGAACCATTTCTTTTGACTTGGGTCTGTCACAAAGTCCGAGCCGTTGTTGGTGGGAAGTCCGTCATAAAAAGCATAGACAACATTGATGACTACAGTCTTGCCAAGCAATTCTGGCTCTGTACCCATCTGGGTTATCTCATGTCCTTTGTAGGTGCTATTTAGAGATGCATTTGGTGTCATGCATGCTTCATCATCATATATTCCACCTACATAGTAGAAATACTTACAGTTGGGGCGCTTCAGAGCCTCAGGAACCTTCAGTGGATCTCCCAATGTGATATGCCCTTCGTCAACACAATAGTTTACACCGCTTCCGCCAATGCTTATTGTTGAGCCCAACTGGTATGTCGTGGATAAGTCACGCATGGTAGAGCCTGCAATAGCATGGGCCGGTTCAAGACCGCTTGTTGAAGTATAATAAGGTATGTTTTCGGTTTCTCCAATATTCGCAATCACCAGATGATAGATAACTGTATGCGTAGAGAGGCCGAAGATGATGAACTTTGTTGGGTCATCAGCCGTCGTAGTCTGACCATATCCGCTGAGTCTGTTTGTACCACCCGTTACCTGCAGCATACCATATTCCCAACTGCTATCAGTTGAAGGCAGGAGCATAAAGGTTGATGTGGCTGTGCTTGCCAAAGCATCGGTACCCACAGCATACTTTCCAGAACTCTTATGCTTAATCTTAATGGCGTATGGGTCATTACCTTCAAACTTCCAGACATAGGCATCTTCACTATGCAACTCTTCATTTGAATCAGATTTGATACTACCTTCATACTCCTTCATTATTTCATCCTCATGCCAAAAGATGTTATACAACAGTTCATTATTGATATCAAGTGCCGCATCGTTAGATGTTTCGCCACGTGCCACCTTACTATCAACAACAGTCTTTACATTTGGCACCTTATATTCTGTATTCAACAAATCGTAGTCCGTGTAGCGCACATAGATAATGTCATCATACAGTCCGAAGATGTTCTTCAGTTCCTTTTCCGGATTACCCATATCTGCCTCAGCACCATAATACTTGAACTGGTTTATGTTGAGTAGCGGCGACCTGATCTCTTCTGGCAACACGGGGACATAGTCATTTTCCGCTACTGTGGAATAATCCTGCTCAGCGCTGACAGCAAATACACCATATTTTACAGCATTGCTACCATTATTGCCATTGGTATATACCTTATATGTATAGGTGTGGCTTACGTCGTCGTTCAGCACGATCTTTGCTCCAGCGGTGTAAGAACATGAGGTGCTCTTAACATTTTCCTCAGTAGCTGTCGTAGCAGCAACAGAAGTACTCATGCTCGTACCATTCACGAAATCGTAACCAGATGTTCCCGTTCCATGTACAGCCAATGTATATGCATTGGGATCTATTCCATTGTTATCATACCAGTTAAGCAGGGCGAACTTGTTATTTCTATTGACTTCAGTTGCCGTTCCTGCAGTATTACGATTATACAGGCTTACTGCGTATGGGTCAGGGGTCGTTTGTGAATTTGCGAGGAACTTCCACTGCCAGTCCTTATGCGAAGCATCCACCGGATCAGGCTTGCTGCCTCCCTGCTTTACACCTTCGCTATAAATAGCATCCTTTGTGCCTAACGTCATCGTCAGCCACTTGCCTTGCAGTATTTTGTTATAGTCGGCAGTTTCGTCATAGCTATAGCGCACATATACATTCTTTTCTGTCAGCGAGGCACCTTCCAGCGATTCGGTAATTTCGTTGGAAACGACACCAGCATTCAGCGTCGCATAATATTTATAATCCTTTGCCAACTGACTCTGGAACCATTCGGGTGTCTGTGGCACGAGGTCACCACCACCTTGATAGCGTAAGGCCTCCTGGCCACTATTGTCGATGATGTGGTAATTATACACCAACGGACGATAAAGTTTGGTATGAGTTCCTTCCTCTTCCGCATCGTCAGTATGTACTAATGCAGAGAAGTCCTTCAAACGCTTTTCCTGGTCAAAGCGCGGCATCAGCTGCATATTACCATTCTTGTCCTGCACAGCCATAAAGGTGGCATTGGTCATTCGGATGGTGCGGTTGTCCATACCACCTATGAGTGGGGCATTAACAGCCGCCTTCTCGCCTAATGTATTAGTTGTACCATTACCCAATATCGAGCCCTCATGAACCTCTGCCGTTGTGGCATTGGTAACGAAATATAAAGATGAATGTGCTACACTCGATATCTGAATGTTGTATGGGTCGAAGCCACTCTCGCTAAAGTCCGTCTTCGTATAGTCGTTAGTCCAATCATGAGCATAGTTAGCATAACCCATTTCGTCATCAATGTTAGCATTGGGCTTCAGATACCATAGCTCGGAATCTGTCAGGTTGCTGGCATGGTCGATAATGTATTGCGACATGCCGCCAGTAGTCGTTGACAAGTCGTACATTCCTATAGCATCGCTATTGTTATAAACAAAGTTTTTGCCTTGCTGAATCATGAACGGCTGTCCTAAGCTCTTCACATACTCATCCTTCACGGTGTAAGTGACATACTGGTCATACAGGTTGCCCTTGGCATCATGCACATTGGTAGCATCAAAAGGAGGCAGATTCGTCAGTGAGGTAGAGGCGAAAGGCTCTTCATCCACTGTCACTCGCTGACTGAGGTTATAATATTGGTGGAAACCGGTACGCTTTGAAGTCTTAGTCCAGAAGTGATACTCCTTCACCATCGGGCTGTCGTAAGGACGTATAGCATCATACTTAGCAGCCTTGTCTGGGTCAGTAGGACTTGATGGCAGAGGCTTACGCATCACCTCCCATCCGTGCTGGTCGAGCAGAATAAGCACAGGGTCGATGGTGGTAGGTACGAAGTCGAAATATCCTTCTCCCATTTTGACGGTCTGATACCAGTGTTCAAGAGCTTCCCAGCCTTTTTTATTCTTGTCACCCGCCTTATTGTAATCGTTCCAACGAATGGCGTAAGCCCACTGCTCGTAGCTGTGCCAACCCATATCCTCAGTGAGGTAGGTTCTGTTATCCTTACTTGCTGCAGCGGCAGTTGGCGCAGCAGGCGTTGCCGGCACGGTGTTAGGGTCGCTCTGCTTTGCTACTGCATCTTTGTCGCCCAAGACTTTTAAGCGTATGGTGTTCCATGTCTTCCAGTACTGCTCGAAGGAGTTGACGGCGCGACGTACATTGGTACTACCATCATCTATCGCATCACTTGTAACCAGTCTGAATTGTCCAGCAGAGCCCAGCACCATATACTCAGTACCTTGCTCACCGGATATTCCCGGCCAGGCAAGCGTGGTCACCACCTCTGAATAGTCATTAGGTTTGTAAGTACGGAAGTAAGCATTATAGTCATTACCACTACCTGCGGGGTAAGTTTCCTGCTGGCGTGAGCGTATCTTCACATGGTATGGGTCGTTGTTGACACTCTCCACATACCATGCCCAACGGGTACGTGTCGAGGCTGCACCCTGCTGCTGTTCGTCATACTGCTCCTGACCATAGACAAAGAAGTTACAGTCACCGTTACAATAAGGATAGACGGCCTGATATTTATATTTCTTTGCTGCATCATCGCCAGTGAATTCGCTCATTGGATCTAACAATCCATCACTACCATCCTCCTGACGGAACTGGTCACCCAATGCAAACTTCATCAGGTACATAGTTCTGCCTGACATATCTACCAAGTCGTTGGCAGTATAGGTAACCCAAATGTCACCTGTTGCCCCAACGGTAGTACGTGGGTCGCCAGACCTGTTTTTTGCATCATTTAAGCTACTCCAATAGGAATATGTTTCCACCAAAGGGCTCCTATATTCCGGTGGGAATGAAGGTGCGTCAGTACTTGGCTGTCGCGTTTGCACGCTTAGCAGCTCCGTATTGTTTTTAATGTCAATTAAATGATAGGTAACATTGACGGCAGAAGTTGCTATTAACTGGAAACGCAGCTGGCTATAGCCGTGAGCATAAGTACCATTGCTGTACACCTTTACCGTATTGGCATCAGCACGTCCAATGTTATAATAGGTAGTGGCAGCGTCCGTGCCATCACCCGTAGCAGCCATCACTTCATATACGCTAGCGTTAGAAGTTCCTTTAATGATAAACTTTGAAGTGGGTTCGCTTTCAGACCAGCTGATAGTGCCGGTAGCCCAGTCGGCAACAGCAACATAATTGTTATCATTACCCACATTCTGTACCGTCATAGCATAAGGGTCACTTCCTCCCAATATCCAGTTGTATTTACCATCGCCATTATCTCCTAATGTTGTACTACTCTTGATGCTTTTACTGCTTGCATCATAATAGATATACTCACCATTCAGACGGACGTTAAAGGAAGTAGAGCCGTTAATGTATGCTTTGTATTTAGCATTCAAACTCGTCAGGTCATAGCGCACATAGATGTCATTGCCGTCGTCACCTGGGTTGTAGCTCGCATTCGTCTTGTCGTATGTCCCGTCTTTTGTATATGAGAAGGTAATAGTCGCCCCAAGCGTAGGGTCAATAAACGGGCTGCGGATGATTTCGGGAATATTGCTGTAATTCAACGCAATGCCCACCTCCTGCGATTCTGTTGCCTTAACGGCTTCGTTTCCTGCACTATTGATGATGTGGTAGACATAGTTAATCTTCGGCAGTGCCATCACCTTGATGCGGGTAGAAGCCGAGGTGCTGTATTGTATTGTGTTGCCTTCCGCGGTGTTCCAATTCCAATAGGCGTTGCTACTCTTGAACTCTCTCAGCACAAAGTTGCCAGAAATAGCATCGTAGGGGATTTCCCATTTAAAACCTTCCCCCTCTGTGCCATCGCCAGGGTCGATAAGTATGGTCAAATCATCTGTCGTTCTAGAGGAACTACCGACAAAGACATTTCTAGAATTATCCTCTGTCAACTTACGGTTGATGATACGCAGTTCGTAGGGGTCACCAATAAAGGCAAAGTCACTCTCGAGGGTATAGTCCTTGGCATCACCGTTGTTCTTAAAGACAGAGTTCGTCCATTTAATTTTCTTTCCCGAGCTGTCCTTGTCCGTCATCTGATACCATGTAGCTGTAGTGTATCCAGTAGTCCTATTTGCGGATGTAATGGCAGTGAAGGGGAGAGAAGACAGTACGGTATAATCTACATAAATAACGTATTTCCCATCCTCATCTTTAGAACACTTAGTCTGCGCCTCCTTGAAAGTAGTGACAGCTGTATTGTGTGCAGCATCGGCATAGAAGTTTCCTGTAAAGCTGGTGTATTTACGCCTCAGCTCATCAGGTATCAAGCTGGTAGTGATGCTCTCGTCCTTTGCGTAGTCACTCCACTTGATGGTTGCATCCACGTTGCTGCCGAAAGGTGTCTTGACTCGGAAGATGTATTTCTTCACCTCATAAACATCTACCTTACAAGCACTGGCATCTGCCTTATAGATAACGGTGATGTTGTTTCCGTTGTCCCTATAGTCCATATACTGTATCTGCCCAGATGTACTTGGCTGCCATTCGTTACTTCCTGTATTCATCTTCGAGCCTGCCAACGTCCAGCCTTCGCCGCTCTTATGGTTCAGGATGGCGAAGGAGTTGAATATAGGCGACATCTCGTAGAGTGTACTCTTGTTGTCGTTAGGACCTTTATAGTAGCCTGGAACAACCTTTCTTACAGCATTATCTCTTGCTCCACCTTCCTGCCATTGGATATCAGCATCACTCGACAGCCACATGTTTTTGTCATCCATGTTGGCAGACATCAGACGGAAAAATGATGCACCTCTATACTCTTTAAATACATCTTTCCGGAGGTATTTATCTTTATCCTTTACATCGGTGGTAAAGAAATTATCCTGACCTGTTTGTCTAAATGTAGTATTTTTGTCGTATGCAGTGTAGATGGTAACGTTATATGGGTCGTTACCACCAAACCTGAATATAAAGTGTCTGTATCCGTCACCATTGCCTATACCGGCTGACGTAATCCATGAAAATGCATCGCTGGCCAGCTGCGGTGAGTCATATTGTCCGTCGAGCACGGCACCGGGACGGTTCTGACGCTTCTGGTTCAACACCACCATACGGTCCTTCAGGTGGATGTTGTATTCTTTGTAGTCACTACTCAGCAATCGCGTATCGTTGTCCATCGTAGTTGACAGGTCGATAGGAGAACTTGCGTTGTCGTAGTCGTAAGTGACGTAGATATCGATGTTGTCGGAACAGGCTGCACCCGGCGTTAGCTGGTCATTGGCATAGTCCGCATTTGTCGTATTATCCCCATAGTTGCCTGTCGAGCCGATAATGGTATAGAAATAATATGTGGTGTTGTTATAGCCATACAATTGCTGGGTAGCATCGCTCTTGTGAATTTTGTCAGAAGGATAGTAATGGTAGGTCGTCACCAACGGACTCTTATACTCGTTAGGCAGGCCAACGGTGAGTGTATTGCTAACGCACCGCAGCACTTCCACACGAACATTGGTTTGGAAGTTTTGCAAAGCACCGTCTTGATGGTCTGTTCCATCAAGCTGCTTCGTGCTTATCGGCAGCGACAGGATATGATACGTTACTTTTGCCCACGCACTGTTTGCCACGCCACCCAAAAGCAGCAGGGTCAGCAGGAATGTGAATACTCGGGGATTTCTGAACTGTATCTTCATAGTGTTATTATTTTCGTGTGTTATCTTTTCTCTTTATCCTTTAACCGTTAACCATTAACCATTACTTACCATTGCTCCGTGAAGTCCGTCAGGTTCACTACCAAGTCCTCAGGCGTAATATTGAAGGTATAAGTATAGCTATAGCCTGGCTGCCAGGTGGCAGGAATAGTGGCTGTCACCGTGTGCTCCACAGGCGTGTCGCCCCAGTCGTTCCACGAGGCGTTGACTTCGATCTGTCCTGCCCAGTTTTGGGGAATGACAAGGAGATTGACAAAATCGTGCGCGCTTCCAGTCCAACCTCCTATGGGAACGGTTTCATCATCAGGATTGTCATTGAAGGTGTTTACAGGAGCAGGATCCCATACCATATTGCCCTTGCCATCGTCAACCTTGCTTGCCAGCGTCATCACGAGGTCTGAGCCTCCTTCAGCTGGTGTCAGCGATGACCATACAGAGGTGGTATAATAATACGTGTCTGCTATGGCTGTATTGTTCAGCGTACAGGTACCACCAGTTTTCAGACCCTTGAAGGTGATGCTGTTGATTTGTATGTTGGAGTGGTTTTTTGCCAACTGGAACTTGATGCGTGCAAAGGGGTGGCGGAACTTCATGGTCACACCTGACGTACCTTGGTTAGTCTTGTTCTGGCCTATGGTGATGCCCCAG
>OCVV010985111.1_pt1 | contig 15273 bp, 13 predicted proteins | sample 1539721 | NCBI WGS metagenome assembly OCVV01 (sample SAMN02144230, study PRJEB22623) | gut metagenome | biome: sheep rumen | host: Ovis aries | place: New Zealand
ATCAATAACTATTCCAAATAGTATTACATCAATTGGAAATGATGCATTCTCAGGTTGCACATCTCTAACATCAATAACAATTCCAGATAGTGTCGCATCAATTGGAAGAGGCGCGTTCTCTGGTTGTTCATCTCTAACATCAATCACTATCCCAGATAGCGTCACATCAATAGGAGAAAGTGCATTCTTCGGCTGTTCATCTTTAAATAGAGTAAATATATCTAGTATAGAATCTTGGTGTAATATATCGTTTAGTTCTGACAATTCTAATCCTTTATATTATGCTCATGATTTATATTTAAATGATGAATTAGTAACTGATTTAGTAGTACCAAATAGCGTCACATCAATAGGAAGTAGAGCATTCTCTGGCTGTTCATCTCTAACATCAATAACTATCCCAGATAGTGTTACATCAATAGGAAGAAGCGCATTCCAATATTGTTCATCACTAACATCAATCACTATCCCAGATAGTGTCACATCAATAGGAGATTATGCATTCCAATATTGTTCATCACTAACATCAATCACTATCCCAGATAGTGTCACATCAATAGGAGATTATGCATTCCAATATTGTTCATCTTTAATAACAGCTGGTCCAATTGATTCTGGATGCAATATTGAATTTGGATGGACAACATCAATACCAGGAAGTGCATTCTCTGGTTGTTCATCACTAAAATCAGTAACAATTCCTGATAGTGTCACATCAATAGGAGGCAGTGCATTCCAATATTGTTCATCACTAGCATCAATCACTATCCCAGATGGTGCTATATCAATAGGAAATTATGCATTCTATAATTGTAAATCTCTAACATCAATAACTATTCCAGATAGTGTTAGATTTATAGGAGATTATGCATTCGAAGGTTGTTCATCTCTTGCATCAATAACTATTCCAAATGGTGTTACATCAATCGGACAAGAAGTATTCTATAACTGTTCATCTCTTCAATCAATAACTATCCCTGGTAGTGTTACATCAATTGGAAATTATGCATTCCTAGGTTGCACATCTCTAACATCAATAACAATTCTAGATAGTGTCGCATCAATAGGAAGAGGCGCGTTCTCTGGTTGTTCATCACTAACATCAATCAGCATTCCAGATAGTGTCACATCAATAGGAGAAAGAGCATTCTATAATTGCGAATATCTAACAATCTACTGTGAGGTACCATCTCAACCAGGAGGTTGGAATGACAATTGGAATTATAGTAATAGACCGGTTGTTTGGGACTATGAAGAAGCATAATATTCAATAAAACTGATAATATTCTTTTAATTCTATTTGTTTTAAACATTAATTGACATTTTTGATATATTATATTAATTCTTATAAAAAAACATTATTTTAAACTTTATTTTGAAATTAAATCAAAAAGGTCGAATAACATATTAATACTATTCGTCCTTTTTGATGTTTATGAAAAATTAAGAAATTATTTTAATATAATAATAAATATGTTAAAATAGGAAATGTAAGAAAAGTAAGAAAGGAGTTTTTATTGTGGAATCAAAAGAAGATAGATTCATTGTAAGTGTTAAAGTTGGGCCTAAGGGTCAAATAACTGTGCCTATTGAAGCTAGACGTATGTTCGATATAAAAGAAGGAGATACGCTAATGGTAATGGGTGATATAAATAAAGGCATAGCCTTAATTAAAGATGATATGTTTTATAAACTAATGGGTGGTATTACTAATTATGAAAACAGCAATCAAAATAAATAATTTAAGAAAAGAATATAAAGATATTATCGCAGTAGATGATTTAAATTTAGAAATATATGAAGGTGAATTATTTTCTCTACTTGGTGTAAATGGTGCAGGTAAGACAACTACTATTAAAATGTTGTCTACTTTAGTTAAACCTACTAGTGGCGATGCATATATTTTTGATTATTCTATTTTAAAAGATGAAGAAAAGATTAAAGAAATAATTGATATTTCTATGCAAGAAACTGCGATTGCTAGAAAACTAACAGTAGATGAAAATATAGAATTCTATGCTAGATTATCAGGACAATCTAATGAAGAGATTAATGAATCTAAAAAAAGAATGTATGAAGCTTTTGGACTTGATAAAGTATCTAATAAACAAGCATCAAAACTATCTGGTGGCTGGCAAAGAAAACTATCTATCGCTTTAGCTTTAATATCTAATCCTAAAATATTATTTTTAGATGAACCTACATTAGGATTAGATGTTATAGCGAGAAGAGAACTATGGAAAATAATAAATGAATTAAAAGGTAAAATGACTATTATATTAACTACTCACTATATGGAAGAAGCAGAAGCATTATCAGATAGAATAGGCATTATGAAAGATGGCAAATTGCTATTTATAGGAAACAAAGAAGAATTATTTAAGAAAACAAATAAAACTAATGTTGAAGATTCATTTATTGAGATTGTTTCAGGAGGTAACCTCTAATGAAAGAATCTTTATCTAGAATTGTTACTTTAACTAAAAGAAATATTAAAGAAATATTAAGAGATCCTTTGTCTTTAATATTTACATTAGGAATGCCTCTATTTATGGAAATACTATTCTATTTAATATTTCATAATATGACATCTCAATTTGAAATGAAATATCTAGCTCCTGGAATAGTAGTATTCGCAGAAAGTTTCTTATCTTTATTCGTTGGCTTATTAATCGCAATAGATAGATCAACATCATTCTTAACTAGATTATATGTATCAAAAGCTAAATCATATGAATTCATATTCTCGTATGCATTATCAATAATACCAATTGTATTTATACAATCAATATTATTCTTTATTGTAGGTGGTATATTTGATACATCTCTATTTAGTATTAATATGATCCTAGCTATATTATTAAGTTTAGTTACTTCATTATTCTATATCGCAATAGGAATATTGCTTGGAACATTATGCAATGAAAAATCTATTGGTGGAGTATCATCAATTGTAATCGCAGGACAATCTGTATTATCTGGTATGTGGTTTCCTCTTGAAGGATTAAGCGAAGGTATGATTACAATAATGAATGTTTTGCCTTTTAGAAACGCTACTAAGATAATACAAAATACAATAGTAGGTATAAATGATACATTTAATGATCTAGTATTACCATTAATAATTGTATTAGCATATACTGTAGCAGCATTCATTATCGCTATAGTATTATTTAGAAAAAAGATGAAATCAATCTAATATTTATCAATATATAAACTACTCTGAAATATAGTTTATAGTAATATAGTTTGATTATCTAAATAATAAAACTTATTATCTAGCTTTAAGTAAAAAGGTGACTATATTAAAAATTTATATTTATATAATTAAAGATAACTAGTACTAAAAATCCAAAAAACACTTAATAAATTAAATTTAATTTATTGTATTATCTTCTATGACATGATATAATGTCTATGTAAAAACAATCAATGTCCAAGGAGACTTATTTGTATGAATATAGGAAAAGAAACAGAACAAATAGAATTTAAAACAAGTCTTGCTGAACAAAAACAAGGTTTTGAATCAATAGCATCAATTTTAAATAAACATCAATCTGGAACCCTTTATTTTGGCGTATTAGATAATGGTGATGTAAAAGGATTACAAATAGGCAAAGATACGCTAAATCATCTATCAAGAGACCTAGAATTACATATTAAGCCATCATTTATGCATTCTATCAAATTACTTAAATCAGCAGATGGACTAGAGTTTATTGAAATAACATTTAATGGTGATAATAGTCCATATTCAGCATATGACAAGTATTTTTTAAGATTTGCTGATAGAGATAATACTATGGATCAGCAAATGTTACTAAATTATTTTGAACAAAAGAAAGCATCATATATCAATTGGGAAAATAGTAATTCACAACATGAAATTACGGATATTGATGAGACAATCTTAGAAGATTATATAAAAAGAGGTAATGAATGTGGGCGTATTAAATTTTTATATGATAATAGACATCATGTCTTAAATAGATTAGGTCTATTATTTGATAATGAACACTTAAATAACGCTGGTAATGTTTTATTTTCTTCAATGAAACCTATAAATGTGAAATTTGCACATTTTGCAACCGAAAGAAGAGTTACCATTTTAGATATGGATAACTTTTCTGGCAATATTTATGAATGTATTGATGCTTCTATGAAGTATATTTCATCTCATATTGATTGGGAAGTAGTATTTAATGGGAATTCAAGAAGCAAAGAAGTCCCAGAAATACCAATGGAAGCAATAAGAGAAATAGTAATAAATGCTTTTGCACATGGTAGTTATGAATCAATTTCTACAGAATTTGAAATAAGTATATTTAAAGATAGATTAGTTATATATTCACCAGGTCATTTTCCTAAGCCATATACTCCAGAACAATTTGCATTTGAAGGTCAAGAGGCTATTCCGTTAAATAATAAAATTTGTAGTGTTTTATATAATGATGAAACAATCGAAAAACATTCAACAGGCTTTGAAAGAGCATTTGAGTATTGCAATCAGGCAAAGGTTAAATATGAATATGAAGACACTGGTTTAGGTTTTAGATTTACATTTTATAGAAAAAATGTCCATGGACATGTCCAAGTAAAACTAAATGATAGAGACTTAAAAATACTTGAAATTATGAAAGATAATTTTTCAATAACGATTAAAGATTTGTCTAAAGAATTCAACGTGACAGAAAAAACAATTTTTAGAGCCATCCAAAAACTAAAAGAATTAAATAAAGTAGAGCGAGTTGGATCAGATAAAAATGGTTATTGGAAAGTATTAGGATAATGAAAAGAGTATCAACATTTCAAATTGGCTATATTATGCTATTTTCATTATTTGCTTGTAGTTTAAGTTCAAAACACTACTACAGTGCATGATGATACTCCATCAATAACTATTCCATCAGATGATTCAACACCAACTATGAATCTTCCAGAACTTTCAGGAGTAAGTAGAAATGATAAAGAAAAACTTGCGTTTGTTTGATTCTTCGTTAAACAGCAAATAAACATCTACGTGTTCGGGTTTAGAAGAGCACACTCCACCAATAAAAATGGTATCCAATAAATCTAATGGTTGTTTGGCTTTAGTTATATATTTAGATAAATAGAAGAACGTTTGACTTTTTTCTTTTTACTTCAATATTTATGTTTTGAAAAGTGAATTAAAAAAATCAAAGAAAAATCAAAAAAAACCGAAACAAGTTACCAAAAAAACCTAAATAAATACTTGAAAAAAACCGAAATGAAAGCTGCTATGCAATTAAAGATAAAAGAATTAGAACAAACTAAAAACTTGAATATTAGTTTTTATAAGTTGGGATTTATTTCTAAATCAGGATTTTCATTAGATATAGATAAAGAAAAATATAATTGTTTTAGTTTAAGCGATTTCTATAAATGGTAAATAAGATTTATATAGTCTTATTGACAAAAAATAAAGCCTAATGCAAAATAAATACAAGAAATATTATTTTTTAAGGGTGAAATATGAATAAACATATTGTAAATGTTTTGAAGGACTATAATTTTACATATGATAGAAATTATGGTTATGGTTCTATTAGCGGCTATGAAGTAAACGTTGTTGAATTGATAGGCAGAGCTGGACCTACATTTTTTATCTCAACTTATTTATCTCAAGAAAAGAAAGCTGAATTTGTCTTAAAAGTTAAAGAATTAAAAATTAAGCTTGTTCAAGCATTTATTTTTGACCTCGGTGTTGCAGTTGAAATTGGGGCTTTAACTGCGATGTCGTTTAAGAAGAAATATAGTGAAACTATGCCAAAAATTCTTGATTTATTAAATGAACTTGAAGCTCCTAAAAAGGATATTTGCCCACAAACAGGAGTTCTATTAGATGAAACAGAAAGCAGAGTAGTTAATGTTGATAATTTAAAATTTAGATTATCTACTAGCGCTATAGATACTATAAATAATAGTATAGATAAAGGAAATGAAGAATTTAAAAATAAACCTAATAATTATTTAAGAGGATTTATTGGAATAGTCATAGGAGCTATAGTTGGTTCAGTTCTATCTGTAGTGCTTTGGTTTATAGGCTTAGTGACAACTATCATTCCATTTGTATCAATTCTTTTAGGAACATTCTTATATCAAAAATTTGGTGGAAAGAAGAACTGGATGATGATAGTTATGAGTTTCGTTACAACATTAGTATTTATCATCTCTACATTAGTTATTATTTATGGATTAGCTGCAGTAGGAATTACATATGATGCAGGAAAGAATATGCAACTATTTGATGCATTTAAATATTGTTTAGCTAATAATCCAGAATTTAAGTCAGAATTTTATAGAAACTTTTTATTAAACATTTTCTTTATACTTCTTGCGGAAGGCATTGCGGTATTTAGTTTAATTAGATCTATAAAAAGACCTAAAAACGTTTAATTATTAAATATTCATATAAGATACACAAATCTAATGAGCTGTTTATACAGCTCTTTTATAATATTTAAATATAATTATTATTAAAATAATAAAAATTGTTTATAATAGATATATAAATATTATTGAAGTAGGTGCTAAAAATGATATTTACAATAGTGTGTGATGTATTAGGAAAAGAAAACAATGGTACTGTAATTGCGACCATGAATTTAATAAAATATTTAGCAAGAAAAGGGCATGAAGTTAGAGTTGTATCAACAGCTATTAAAGATGTGCCAAATGTAAAATGGTATGTTTTAAAAGAGATGTATCTAGGAAAACTTGCGGAATATATATTAAAAAGAAATCAAGTAGAATTAGCTAAACCAGATAAAGAAATCTTATATCAAGCTATTAGTGACGCTGATTGTGTTCATGTAGAATTCCCAGGTATCTTAGGTATGATCGCATCAAAGATGTGTTATAAACTAGGAATTAAACTAACTGTATCATTTCATTGTCAGGCTCAGAATATGACTGTACATGTTGGACTTGCGGGTGTTCCACTCGCTAATAAAATTGTATATGAGATATTCTATAAGAACTGTTATAGATATGCTTCTGGAATTCATTTTCCAACAGAATTTATGAAAAATGAATTTGAAAGAAATATCAAAAAGAAAGTAAATGGTTATATCATCAGCAATGGTGTTAGAGATGATGTTAAAAGATTAGATGTTGAAAAACCAGATTATTTAAAAGATAAATTTGTAATTTTAAATGTAGGGAGATTATGTGGTGAAAAGAACCAACAACAACTAATTAAAGCGATATCTAAATCTAAACATAAAGATGATATTGTATTGCTTCTAGCGGGTGGTGGACCTGATAAAGATAAGTTCTTAAAACTAGCTAAGAAGCTAAATGTTAATATGGAAATAAATCAATATGAACATAATGAACTAATAAATATAATCAATATGTGTGATCTATATGTTCATACAGCTATTTATGAACTAGAAGGTATCGCTTGTCTAGAAGCGATTGCTTGTGGTAAAGCTACTTTAGTTTCTGATTCTAAAGAGAGCGCAACATCTAGTTTCGCAGTTGATGATAATTTAATATTTGTTCATAAAGGTACAAAGGATTTAACTAATAAAATAGATCATTATTTTGAAAATAGAAATGAACTTATAGAAATTGGTAATAAATATTATGAAAACAATAATATCTATAACCTTGATACCGCTATGAATAAGATGGAAGATATGTTAATCAATTCTAAAAGAATAGATAATAATAGAAAACATCATTTATTTAAAAGAAGAAGAAAAGACAAATAATAAAAAAAGTGATAACATCTATTAAGAACGGATAAATATGGAAGCTAGAAAGAGATTTAATTTATCACCATTCCAATCAATTTTAATAGGTTTTGCGTTAGTGATAATATTGGGTTCACTCCTTTTAGTATTTCCTTTTTCTAGTAAAGATAGAAGTTGGACTCCTTTTATAAATTCATTATTCACATCAACATCCGCAGTATGTGTTACTGGCTTATCTATCTATAATATATCAGAACACTTTTCTATATTTGGACAGATTGTTTTATTAACTTTGATACAAATAGGTGGATTAGGCGTTATAGTTGTCGCTTTATCTTTAGCGTTAATAACAGGTAAAAAATTAGGATTATCTGAAAGAGAAGCGATAAAAGAAGCGATTGCGGCTCCTGAAATAGGTGGAGTAATAAAAATGGTTAAATTCATAATTAAAGCTGTATTTACTATTGAATTTATTGGCGCACTTCTTATGATGCCTGCATTCTGTAAAGATTACGGATTAAAAGGTGTTTGGTATTCATTTTTTCATTCAATATCCGCATTCTGTAATGCTGGATTTGATATATTAGGAATAGAAGGATCTAGTTCATTATCTTTATATTCAGCTAATACACTAATAAATATAGTTATAATGTTGTTAATTATAATTGGAGGAATAGGATTCTTCGTATGGAGTGATTTTTATAATCATAAATTCCATTTCTCAAAATATAAACTTCAAAGTAAACTTGTATTAATTATTTCATTAATATTAATATTTATTCCAGCTATATATTTCTTTATTGTTGAATTTAATGGTCTAGATATAAAAGAAAGAATACTAGTATCACTCTTTCAATCAGTCACTTTAAGAACTGCAGGATTTAGCACTGTTAATTTACAAGCTATAAGTCACTTTGGTGTAGCGATAATGATTGGATTAATGTTAATAGGTGGATCAAGTGGTTCTACTGCAGGTGGTATGAAAACTAATACTATAGGTATATTATTCTTTTCAACTATCGCAGTATTCTTTAGAAGAAAAGAAACTGTTGTATTTAAAAGAAGAATAGATGATAGTATAGTTAGAAGCGCTAGCGCAATATTCCTAATGTATATGGTTTTATTTATAATATCTGGTTTATTGATAAGCGCAATAGATGGATTAAAATTATCTGATTGTTTATTTGAAAGTGCTTCAGCAATAGGAACTGTTGGATTAACTTTAGGTATCACGCCAATACTTTCAACACCATCTAAATTAATATTAATTATTTTAATGTATATAGGTAGAGCTGGGGGATTAACATTTATTTACGCAACATTTAAATCATCATCTACTATATCTAGTTACCCAGTAGAAAAGATAATAGTAGGATAGGAGTATATATGAAAAAGAAATCTGTTTTATTAATTGGTTTAGGTAAATTTGGAATTGAGATCGCTAAAGAGCTATATTCTTTAGGTCATGATATTATGGTAGTTGACACGAATGAAGAACGTGTTAATCAAGCTATGCAGTACGCTAAAAGCGGGCAAATAGGCAACAGTACTAATATACAGTTTTTAAAATCTTTAGGTGTTAATGATTATGATTTTTGTATCGTTGCGATAGGTGGAGATTTCCAAAGTTCACTTGAAACTACATGTTCATTAAAAGAACTAGGTGCTTCAATGGTAATATCAAGAGCTGAAAGCGACGCACAAGCTAAATTTCTATTAAGAAATGGCGCAGATGAAATAGTATACCCTGAAAAACAACTTGCTAGTTGGCTAGCGATTAGATATAGTTCAGAACATATCTTAGATTATATTGAAATTGATGAATCAACATCGATAGTAGAAGTTACAATTCCAAAACAATGGATTGGAAAATCTATAATTCAAATTGATATAAGAAAGAAATATGGAATAAATATAATCGCTCTTAAACAAAATAAAAAAGCAATAAACAACTTTAGTCCAGATATGATATTAACTAATGATTACACAATGTTAGTTTATGGAGAATATAAGACTATCAAAAAAGTATTTGGATTATAATATAATCGCTCTTGTTTCTAATTCATGAAATAAGAGCTTTTATTATGAATGAATTTTATAAAATTATTAAGAAAATACCAACTATTAAATGTGTAAAAAACATATTTTAGAAAATTAAAATTATGTCAAAAATAAATAGCCATTTATAATTAAATGGCTATTTACAAACATGCTTTTTATGTTGTATAATTTGCTTACGAGGTGTAAAAATTATATTTTTACTTCGGGTTCATAGAGGCGCTGCTTATCTAGTTAATTTTTATATGATAGAGTGAAAAGAGATAATAAAAAGATAGTTAAGGCTATAGAAATTATAATAAATATAATCAATATAGTTTTAACTATCATCTCTATATTCACTACTATTTTAAAATAAAAAACTAGATAAGTCTAGGCTCTCTTTGAGCCACTCGTGTTTTTTATTAAGATTTGTTTAATTTTCTTACTATATAATAGATTAAAAAAGTAGTTAAGATTTTAAAACTTATTATCAACATAATAAGCATAATCTTAACTACAATATCAATACTCACCACGATTATAAAATAAATAACTAGATAAGTCAAGGCTCTCTATGAGCCATAAGAATTATATAGAATTATTGATGGATTATCGCTATTGTTGAAAAATAAAATATAATTTGATATAATCTTTTTGGTTAAAAATAAATAATAGAAAAGAGGAAAAGTAATGTCATTAGTTAATTCAAAAGAAATGTTTAAAAAAGCTTATGAAGAAGGATATGCTATTGGTGCATTCAATGTTAACAACATGGAAATTGTACAAGCTATCACTGAAGCTGCTGCAGAATTACATTCTCCAGTTATTCTTCAATGTTCTAGTGGAGCTAGAAAATATACATATGGTAAATATTTAATTAAAATGGTTGAAGCTGCATGCGAAATGCATCCTGAATTACCAATCGTTTTACATTTAGACCATGGAGCTAACTTTGAAATTTGTAAAGCTTGTATCGATGATGGATTTACATCTGTTATGATTGATGGATCTGCATTACCATTTGAAGAAAATGTAAGAGTTACTAAAATGGTTTGTGACTACGCTCATGATGTTAAAGCAAGAGGAAGATATATCACTGTTGAAGGTGAACTCGGTAAACTAGCTGGTATTGAAGATGATGTAAAAGTCGCAGATGAAGATGCACAATTTACAAATCCTAACGAAGCTGAAGAATTCGTAAAGAGAACTGGTGTTGACTCACTTGCTATCGCTATTGGCACTAGCCATGGTGCATACAAATTTAAACCTGGTCAAAAACCAAGACTTAGAATTGATATTCTTGATGAAATCGCTAAGAGATTACCTGGTTTCCCAATCGTATTACATGGCGCATCAAGTGTTCCACAAGAATATGTTAAGATTATCAATGAACATGGTGGAATGATGCCAGATGCAATAGGCATTCCTGAAGAACAATTAAAAGAAGCTTCTAAACATGCTGTATGCAAAATCAATGTTGACTCAGATTTACGTATCGCATTAACTGCTGGAATTAGATTACATCTTGATGAACATCCTGATCACTTCGACCCTAGACAATATTTAGGTGATGCAAGAGAAAACGTTAAACAAGTAGTTGCTCACAAGATTAAAGATGTATTTGGAAGCGAAAATAAAGCTTAATTATTTATGTATATAATCCAAGAAGCTAAAATGTTTCTTGGATTTTATTATAATAAAATAATTTTTACTTAAATTAAATTAATTGTATAATATTAGTATGAAAAATATTCTTGGTTATGATTATTATATAAGCACAGAACCTCTAGCTTCTAGAATGAGACCACAAGATTTAGATGAATTTGTAGGACAAACTCATCTTATTTCTAGTGGAAAAATTCTAAGAAGAATGATAGAAGAAGATAAAGTTTCATCTATGATATTTTGGGGGCCTCCTGGAGTAGGAAAAACTACTTTAGCATCTATAATTGCGAATAAAACAAAATCTGAATTTGTTAATTTTAGCGCAGTAACTTCTGGCATTAAAGAAATTAAGAAAGTTATGGATGACGCTGAAAGAAATAGAGCATATGGTAGAAAAACTATTCTTTTTATCGATGAAATTCATAGATTCAATAAAGCTCAACAGGATGCATTCTTGCCTTATGTTGAAAAAGGAAGTATCACTCTAATTGGCGCAACAACAGAGAACCCTTCATTTGAAGTAAATAATGCGCTTTTATCAAGATGTAAAGTATTTGTATTAAACGCCTTAACTAAGGATGATATTGTATCTTTACTTAAAAGAGCTATATCAAGCGATAAAGGATTTGGAAAACTTGAAATAGAGATTAGTGATGAATGCTTAGAAATGATTGCGTTATTTTCAAATGGTGATGCAAGAATGTCCTTATCAACTTTAGAGATGGTTATTCTAAATTCAGAAATCGTTGATGGAATTATCAAAGTTAATAAATCTGATATAGAACAAATTACTTCTAAGAAATCTTTATTATATGATAAAAATGGTGAAGAACACTACAACATTATTTCTGCATTACATAAAAGCTTAAGAAATAGTGATCCAGACGCTGGAATTTATTGGCTCGCTAGAATGTTAGAAGCTGGTGAAGATCCTTTATATGTCGCAAGAAGACTAATTAGATTCGCATCAGAAGATGTTGGACTCGCTGATCCTAATGCACTAGGACTCGCAACTAGCGCATATGATGCTTGTCATGATATTGGAATGCCTGAATGCGCTTTAGCGTTAACTGAAGTTGTTGTGTATCTTGCATTATCACCTAAATCAAATTCTTTAGAAGTTGCGTATAACAGCGCTAAAGAAGATGCGTTAAAACAAATTGATGAACCTGTTCCTTTAGTTATAAGAAACGCTCCTACAAGATTAATGGGAGAACTTGGTTATGGAAAAGGATATCAATATGCGCATGATACAGAAGAAAAACTAACCAACATGCAATGTATGCCTGATTCATTAATTGGTAAAGTCTATTATAATCCAGCTGGTCAAGGTATGGAAGCTAGATGCAAAGCTAGACTTGAAGAGATCAAAAAATGGAAAAGAGATCATGGTTGGAAAGGCTAAACTAAAATCTATTTTCAATAATTATTATATTTTCATATAAAATGTCGTTATAATTTTCCAAATGAACATAAAATCACTGAGTTCTGGAAAAATATAACGCATTTTTTCTAATTTTTATGCTAAATATATAGGATAATTTTCCAGAAGATGATAAAAAGTATAAGTTCTGGAATAAAATAATCACTTATTAATTGAAATAATAATTAAAATAGATTATAATTTTTGATGAAGAATGATTAAATAAAATATGATTTTGGAGGCTATATGAACTATAGTATCACCAATAGAGAAAATGAAATAGAAGAGCTAGAGAATAGATATAAAAGTGACAGACCTGAATTTGTTGCAATATATGGAAGAAGAAGAGTTGGAAAGACATATTTGATTAATTCACTTTTCAATGATCGTTTTACTTTCAAACATTCTGGTTTATCTCCTATATCAGATAACGCTAAAACCAATAAGAGTAAAATGAAAAGCCAACTTTTAAACTTTTATAATTCGTTAGTTAGCCAAGGAATGAAAAACGCAACTAAACCAAATAATTGGCTTGAAGCATTCTTTCTTTTAGAACAATTTTTATCTAATAAAGAAAGCGATAAAAAAATGGTTGTGTTTTTAGATGAAATTCAATGGTTGGATACTCCTAAATCAAATTTCATCACCGGATTAGAAGCGTTTTGGAATGGTTGGGTTTGTTATTCACATAATATTTTGTTGATTGTATGCGGAAGTTCAACATCGTGGATATTAGATAAACTTATTAATAATCATGGTGGCTTATATGGAAGATTAACAAAATCGATAAAATTAAAGCAGTTTGATCTTTGTGAATGTGAAAGATATTTAAGATCAAGAAACATTGAAATGTCTAGATATGATGTTACAATGGCTTATATGGTATTTGGAGGAATTCCATACTATTTAGAAAAGCTAAAAAGGGAATATAGCCTTGCACAAAATATAGATTATCTATTCTTTGATGAAAAAGCTGAATTCAGAGATGAATTCGATAGATTATTTTCATCAATATTTATAAATGCGAATAAAGTAAAAGAAATAGTAAAGATAATCAATACAAAAAGAAGAGGCCTAACAAGAACTGAGATTATAAATGAATTGAATATTTCTTCTAGTGGAGACTTATCATCTATTTTAAAAGCATTAGAAAATGGTGATTTTATTACAAAATATACATCATTTAATGAAACTAAAAAAGAAATATATTATAAACTTGTTGATCCATTTTGTTTGTTTTATTTAAATTTTATTGAAGGTAACAGTATAAAGAATGATAGTTATTGGCTTAACAATATAGATTCACAAAGAACTGTTGTTTGGAAAGGCTTAGCATTCGAGAATGTATGTTTCAATCATATTAAACAGATAAAAAGTAGTTTAGGAATAAGTGGAGTTGTTACAAATGAATCTATGTGGTCAAAAAAAGGCAATATAGATAATGATGGAGCACAGATAGATTTAATAATAGAAAGAAAAGATAATGTTATTAATATGTGCGAAATAAAATTTTATAGCGATGATGTTTTGGTAGATAAAGATTATCATTTCATTTTAGAAAGAAGAAGATCTTTAATTAGGGAAAAGGTCGCTAAAAAGATGACAATTAGAAATGTATTAATCACAACATTTGGAATTCAGAAAAGAGAATATTGGGGTGATTTTATCAATATAATCACTCTTGATGATCTTTTTAGTTTTTAATAAAACAACAAAATATGAATATTTAAATAAATCTCATAACTTTAGTTATAGAGATTTTATTTTTTTTGTTATAATATAACTTGTTAAAGAGGAGATTTCTTATGGAAATTAGAAAGAGTATTGAAAATAATGTTATCTCAATCAAACTATTAGGTAGATTAGATTATTCATCTACTGAACCACTTGAAAAAATGATTGAAGAAATAGAAAAATTAGATTGCATTCTTGATTTAACTGATCTTGAATATATTTCTTCTAGTGGACTTAGATGTATCTTAAAACTATATAAGTCAACTACTAACCTAAAAGTAGTTAATCCAAATGAAATGGTTACTGAAGTTTTTGAAATAACTGGATTTACTGACTTTTTAGATATTGTAAGGGAAGAGTAAAATGACCAGAGAAAAGTTAAGAGAAAAGATTAATAGATTGATCAACTGGGGACTTGAGTCAGTTGATGATATTATGGAAAGAAATGAAATACAAGCTAATAGAATGACTGCGATGTCTCTATTTAATCTTGCGTTAGTTTCTATTCTTGCATTAATATTCGCTAAAATTGGCCTATTAAATACAAACTATGGTAGTTTCTTAGTTTATTGGATTATCATTGGAGAATTTTTAGCGGGTGCTTTATATTGCTTTATAAGATTAGGAAGAGGTAAAGTTACAAAATACATTGTTTTATCGTCCACCATTATAGGAGTTGCGGGACTGCTT
>OCVV011182487.1_pt1 | contig 15270 bp, 14 predicted proteins | sample 1539721 | NCBI WGS metagenome assembly OCVV01 (sample SAMN02144230, study PRJEB22623) | gut metagenome | biome: sheep rumen | host: Ovis aries | place: New Zealand
CTGTATGCCTACCGGACACTGACGGACAATGAAAAACTGGTTTATGATCAGATGGTGGATACCGTCAAACACAGAAAATCAGATGTGCGTCTGGCCACGTCCAGCCTGAAAGTCCTGAAAAAATCCTGGCAGGCAGTCCGGTGTGATCATGAGGAGTTTTTCTGGGTGAAAAACCTGTCCTATGAGCTGTATAAAAAAGACGGAAAAATCCAGGCCATTGATATTTCGCCCAAATATACGATGTCGGAGGAAAAGATTGACAGCTGCAGAAAAAAAATCAACAAAAAAGTAAAGGGCATCCTGAAAGACGCGCCCCGGGACGGCACAGATTATGATAAGGTAAAGTACTGCTATGACACCCTGATCCGTACGGTGGATTATGACAGCAGCGCGCCGAACAGCCAGAATATCATCAGTACCTTTTTGGGCAGAAGAACAGTCTGTCAGGGATATGCCTACGGCATGCAGTATCTTCTGAAAAAACTGGGAGTTTCCTGTACCACCGTGGAAGGCAGGGCAAGAGGCATTAATCACGCCTGGAATCTTGTCAGGATGGACGGGGCGTATTACTATGTAGATGTGACCTGGGGCAATTCCCAATATGCTTTTTCCCAGAACGGGAATGAGAACCAGACAGAAAAATATATCAATTACAATTATCTGGGAGCCACCACTGCAGACATACAGGACACCCATACGGCTTCCGACATGATCAAACTGCCGAGATGCACAGCAGTCAAAGACAATTATTTTGTCCATGAGAAGCTGTATTTTTCCGAATTTGACCGGCAGGCCATCGGCAAGGCCATTCAGAAGAAATATCTCCAGGGGGCAAGCAGCATCCAGCTGAAATTTTCTTCTATGGATTTATATGAACAAGTGATACAATATTTCGTGGAAGACTATCATGTGGCGGATTTCTGCCCGCAGCTGAAGGCGTTTCAGTATGTGGACAGTATGGACAGCCGCTCCCTGCTTATGATCTTTCCGGATCAATGGGAAAAAGAGAACTGAGAAAGCGAAGACAAGAAGCAACCATGGAAAAGAAACTAAACCTTTCCCACAATCTGATGGGATGTACCCTGGGTAACTGGATCGCATTGCTGCGTGACAATCCGATTACCAGAGAGAACCGGCCACAGGCGGCCTTTATGACTTTTGTGATTTCCCTGCTGACACCGCCGGCACTGGCGGAAAAATTGATCTATGACCGTAGGATCAAGGCCACCCGACTGAAGAAAGACCCGATATACATAGTGGGATTCTGGCGTTCAGGGACCACGTTTCTGCAGAATCTTCTGACCAGGGACCCTCAGTTTGCCTGGTTTGATCCGGTGAATACCGTGACGTTCAACAACAGCATTCTGCTGCGGCCGATTTTGGAAAAATACATGAATGTGTTTCTTAAGGGAGCCCGCCCGATGGACAACCTGGAATACACCACAGATCTTCCGATGGAAGAGGTATTTGCCCAGGCCACCATATCTACGCAGGCCATCAGCCATATGCTGGTGTTTCCGGACGGGGGCAGAGGCACCAAATATATTGAAACTGCGTTTATCAGTGAGCAGAGCAGCAGAAAAAAACGCCAGTGGCGCAGAGCGTATGACTATATTCTGAAAAAAGCCACCTTTGTCAAAGACGGGAAACAGCTGCTTCTGAAGAGTCCGGAGAATACCTGTCGGATTGATGCCCTGAAGAAGTGCTATCCGGCGGCCAAGTTTATCAATATTTTCCGGCATCCCTATGCGCTGATTCCGTCCACCATCAATATGTTTACCAAAGAAATGGATAATTTCTGCCTGAATACGCCGGCTCCCAGGGAAGTGATTGAGGATGTTTCCATCGACCTGTGCGCCCGTGTCTACCGCAAGGCAATCCATGAACTGGAAGAAATGAAACCGGAGGACCATATCGACATCCGATATGAAGACTTCTGCCAGGATCCGGAAGCCTATCTCCGGAAGATCTATCAGCAGCTGCAGCTGGAGGGATATGCGGAAGCCAGACCCTATTTTGAAGATTATCTGGACAGCCAGAAGAATTACCAGAAAAATCACTTCCAGCTGGAGGACAGAATCCGACGCAAGATCAACGACCGACTGGATTTTTATTTTGATTATTACGGATATCAGATGCAGCAGGACTGAGCAGGAAATCTTTTTGAAAATATACAAAAAAAGTCTTATATTAAACGGTGTTCTGTGATAGAATCAGGGTAGCATATGGAATGGGCTGTATGCGAGTCTGATTTCAGATAAAAAGAAAGGAGCCTTATAGATGAAATACGAATGTGAACCCTGCGGATATATATATGATCCGGAAGTCGGCGACCCGGATAACGGTGTAGCACCCGGCACAGCATTTGAAGATCTTCCGGATGACTGGTGCTGTCCGATCTGCGGCGCGGCAAAAGATGACTTCAAGCCGGCAGAATAATGCAGGAATGGATACAGGGAGCCTGAAAAAGGCTCCTTGTATTTTTTATTTGTTTCGTGTAGAATAATCCATTAAAAAGTAATGAAGAGTAAAAAAATTACGATTCAGATAGTTTTGTATAAGGAAGTAATAGTATGGATTATAGATTAGCAGTTTTTGATCTTGACGGAACAATCTTAGATACATTAGGGGATCTTCACATGAGCGTTAATTATGCTCTGGCAGCGGAAAATATGCCTCGGAGAACTCTGGAAGAAGTGCGGGAAGATGTGGGAAACGGAATCCGAACTCTCATCAGCCGGTCTGTGCCCAGGGGGACAGATCCGGCGCTGGAGGAGAAGGTTTTCCGGGAATTCCGCAGTCACTACAGCAGGCACTGCATGGATCTGACCCGGCCCTATGACGATATCAAATCGGTGCTGCTGATGCTGAAGCATATCGGCGTCAAGCTTGCCGTTGTTTCCAACAAGGCAGACGCGCCGGTGCAGAAGCTCTGCACCCATTTTTTTGACGGGATTTTCGATATCACAGTAGGCGAACGGGAAGGAATCCGCAGGAAGCCGGCGCCGGACTCCGTGTTTTCTGTCTGCCGGCAGCTGTCCATGGATCCGGTAGAAGGCGTCTATATCGGGGATTCGGATATTGACATCCGGACGGCGCAGAACGCGGGGATGGACAGCATTTCCGTCAGCTGGGGATTCCGGGATGAAAAATTCCTGCTGGAAAATGAGGCGCAGAGTATTGCCCGGGAGCCGAAGGATCTGCTCCGGATGATTGTGGGACGCCTCAGCTGATCAGGGAGGAAGGATACGTATGACAGGAAAACAAATGCGAAAACTGGCAGCGGCCGGGATACTGGCAGCTGCTGCAGGAATGCTGACTGCCTGCGGCGGCGGGCATACACAGGAAACAGCTCCCGGACAGAAGACTGCAGCGGATACACAGCAGCAAGCGGAGACATCCGCCGGGAAAGAGGCCGGATCCTCCGCTTCCGAGCGCACATCCGGTACAGCGGAGACGGAGAAAAAGACGGGAGCGGACGGCATAAAACAGGCATCCGGCACAGAGAAAAGGGCAGAATCCTCTGATACCGGGAAAAAATCCGACACAGGAGAGAACTCCGGCACCGGGGAAATTTCCGGCACCGGGGAAAACTCCGAAACTGCCGGCTCCCGGAAAAATGCCGCCGACGGGAAACAGGCAAAGAAGCCGTCGAATGAGGAGAAAACCGCGGAAAAAACCGGCAGCGGTCATACGGTATGCATTGATCCCGGCCATCAGGCCCGGGGCAATTCCGAAACAGAACCGGTAGGCCCCGGTTCCTCCGAAAAAAAGGCAAAAGTTGCCTCCGGCACATCCGGTACGGTGACAGGGCTGAATGAATACGAACTGAACCTCCAGGTTTCCAAAAGGCTGCAGACGGCCCTGAAAAACAGGGGCTATCGGGTGGTGATGACACGCACCTCCAATCATGTCAATATAAGCAATGTGGAACGGGCAAAACTGGCCAACCGCTCCGGAGCGGAAATCTATGTCCGGATTCACGCCAATGGGGTCAGTGACAGCAGCGCCCACGGCGCCATGGCCATTTGCATGAGCCCTTCCAACCGATATAACGCGGGCCTTTACAAAAAGAGCAGAAAGCTTTCTTCCGATGTGATCCGACATCTCTGTGCCGCCACCGGTGCCAGAAGCGAAGGCGTGGTAGAACGGAACGATCTTTCCGGAAATAACTGGAGCAAAATTCCGGTGACACTGGTGGAACTGGGCTATATGACCAATCCGCGGGAAGATCAGCAGATGGCGGATCCTTCTTATCAGAAAAAACTTGCCGACGGTATCGCTGACGGAATTGACCAGTACTTTGCGTAGCGTATTTTAGCTGTACATGGTATAATAGTTTGTCTATGTAAATACGGCAAATACGACAGCTGCGGCAGGACACCTGCCAGGAGCAGCAAGGAGGCATAATGGGAGGATTCTTTGCGGCAGCCCTGAAAGAGGACTGCGTCTTTGATCTGTTCTACGGAACAGATTATCATTCACATCTTGGAACCAGAAGAGCGGGCATGGCAGTATACGGGGAGGATGGATTTAACCGCTCCATCCATAATATTGAAAACTCTCCGTTCCGTACCAAATTCGGATCAGACGTCAGACAGATGCAGGGGCACATGGGGATCGGCTGCATTTCGGATTATGACCCGCAGCCGCTGATTGTCCGTTCGCATCACGGGACATACGCGATCACTACTGTGGGCAAGATCAACAATACCGAAGAGCTGATTGCGGAAGTCTTTGAAGACGGTCATGCCCATTTCCTGGAAATGAGCGGCGGCGAGATTAACAAGACAGAGCTGACGGCCACACTGATCAACCAGAAGGAAAATCTGGTGGAAGGGATCCGATTCGCCCAGGAGATGATCGACGGATCCATGACCATTCTGGTGATGACGCCCAAAGGGATCTACTGTGCCCGGGACAAAAAGGGCAGGACGCCCCTGGTGATCGGACAGAAAAAAGAGGGATTCTGCGCTTCCTTCGAGGAATTTTCTTATCTGAATCTGGAATACACGGATTATCGGGAGCTGGGTCCGGGTGAGATCGCTGTCATGACGCCGGATGCTGTGACCACCCTGGTAAAACCCGGTACGGATATGAAGATCTGTACCTTTTTATGGGTCTATTACGGCTATCCGTCTTCCAGCTACGAAGGGGTGTCCGTTGAACGGATGCGCAACCGCTGCGGAGAATTGCTGGCACAGCGGGACGGAATGACGAAGGAAGATATTGATGTGGTGGCAGGCGTACCGGATTCCGGCCTGGGACACGCCATCGGATATTCCAACGCGTCCGGCATTCCCTTTGCGCGCCCGTTTATCAAGTATACCCCTACCTGGCCCCGTTCTTTCATGCCGCCGACCCAGAAGCGGCGGGATCTGATTGCCAAGATGAAGCTGATCCCGGTACATGAACTGATCGAAAATAAGCGGCTGCTCCTGATCGATGATTCGATCGTAAGGGGCACGCAGCTGCGGGAAACCACAGAATTCCTGTATGCCAGCGGGGCAAAGGAAGTGCATATCCGGCCGGCCTGCCCGCCGATATTATTCGGCTGCAAATATCTGAACTTCTCCCGCTCCACTTCTGAAATGGAACTGATTGCCAGAAGGGTCATCAATGAAGAAGAAGGGCGTATCGTAGAAGATATAGAGACCCTTTCCATTTACGCGGATCCGGATACGCCGGAATACGCGAAAATGCTGGAGCGCATCCGGCAGCAGCTGAATTTTACATCCCTGGCGTACAACCGCCTGGATGATATGCTGGATTCCACCGGCATAGACCGGTGCAGACTCTGCACGTATTGCTGGGACGGACGGGAATAGGCCTCGTTTTAACGGGATACCGCGCAGAAGAGCAGAACAGAACAAGTAATACGTCCGCCTGGAACAGGCAGAGCGGACAGCGGAGTAAAGGAATTATGGAATACTGGGATATTTATGATAAAAACAAACAGCTCACCGGGCGGAAAATGAAACGGAATGACTGGTGCCTGAAGGACGATGAGTATCATCTTACGGTACTGGGCGTGATCGCGCGTCCGGACGGCCGGTTTCTGATCACCCGCCGCGTGATGACCAAAGCCTGGGCGCCGGGCTGGTGGGAAGTGTCCGGCGGGGCTGCCCAGGCAGGCGAGTCCTCCTTTGATGCCGTGTGCAGAGAAGTCAAAGAGGAGACAGGACTGGATGTGCGGCATGCGGACGGCGGATATCTGTTTACCTATCATCGGGAAAATCCCGGAGAAGGAGACAATTATTTCGTCGATGTCTATCGGTTCGTGCTGGATTTTGACGAGTCCGATGTCCACGCCCAGGAGTCCGAGACAGACGGATTTCAGATCGCGACCCTGGATGAGATCAGAGCATATGCCCGGGAAGGAATTTTCCTGCACTATGACAGTATCCGCCAGGCTTTTGAAACAGATCCTGCGGAGCAGTAAAGACAAAAAAGCAGAAGACAGGCCATGGGGGTTCCACCATGTGATAACGGTGGAACCCCCATGGCCTTTTTTTGACGGAAAAGTCAGTTATGCATACAAAAACACTTCGCATGTTATGCATAAAAATAATATATTATGTAAGAAATAAGTTTTGTGCAAAGTGTTGTTAAAATATTAGCAAAAATACAAGATGTTTATTGACAGTGCTGTAAAAAAAGCTTATATTAAGAAAGGTATCGTAATTTTCAAGTGATTACGAATTTATGATTAGGAGGATATCATATGAACATTTTAGTATGTGTAAAACAGGTACCGGATACAACGATCATCAAAATCGATCCGGAAACAAACACACTGATTCGTAAGGGCGTTCCGAGTATTCTGAACCCGTTTGACGGCTATGCCCTGGAAGCAGCCGCCAGAATTAAAGATGCTGATCCGGATACCAAGATCGTACTTGTGTCCATGGGACCGCAGCAGGCGGAAGCAGTATTAAGAGAAGGCCTTGCCATTGCGGCAGATAAAGCTTATCTGGTATCCGCACGTCAGTTCGGCGGCTCTGACACATTGGCAACCAGCTACATTCTTTCCTGCGCAGTAAAGAAGATTGAAGAGACCGAAGGAAAATTCGACGCGATCTTCTGCGGCAAACAGGCAATTGACGGTGATACCGCTCAGGTAGGATGCGAGCTTGCAGAGCATCTTGGACTTCCCCAGGTGACCTATGGTCTGACCGCAGAAGTATACGAAGACGGCCTGAAGATCTTAAGAGAAGAAGAAGACGGCAACACCGTAATCGGTGTTAAGACTCCTTGCCTTGTTACATTTACAAAACCGGCATGGGATCCCCGTTATCCGAATATCAAACGTAAACTGGCAGCCAGAAAAGCAGAAATCCCGGTTCTCGGCTATGAAGAATTTCCTGGAATTGATGATTCCAGCATCGGCTTAAAAGGTTCTCCTACAAAGGTAAAATCCACCTTTGTTCCGGAACAGAAAAAAGGCGGCATTATCATCGAAGGCGAGGATGGCGCACAGAAAGGCCAGAAACTCGCTGCAATGCTTATCGACGCTAACATCATCTAATTTGAGTTCAGGAGGATAATATCGTGGAAGTAAAAACAAAAGATTTATGGGTATTCGTAGAAACCAATGAAGATGGTTCCGCTAAGAATGTCGGCATCGAGCTTCTGAATCCGGGGCGCGGTCTGGCGGAAAAGCAGAAAGGCAATCTGTGTGCACTGATTGTGGGAAGCAACGTACAGCCGGCAATCGACGAAGCTAATACACATGGGGTAGACAAGATTTATGTCATCGACGGACCGGAATATAAAGATTATTCCACCGATGCATACGCAGCAGCCGTAGAGCACGCTGTTTTAACATACGGACCGACCTCCATGCTGTTTGGCGCTACACCGAACGGACGTGACCTGGGTCCCCGTGTATCCTGCAAATTAAAGACAGGTCTGACTGCAGACTGTACTCAGCTGAACTATGACGACGAGACAGATAATATTATCTGGACCCGTCCTGCATTCGGCGGCAACCTGATGGCAAACATCATGTGCCCGGACAACCGTCCGCAGCTTGGTACCGTACGTCCCGGCGTATTCAAGAAGGGCGACAAGACAGAAGGCAAAGCTGAGATCATCAATATTGATTTCCATGTTTCCGAAGACCAGATCCGCACCAAGATTCTGGAAGTCATCAAAGAGGCTGCCGATGAGCTGGTAGATCTGGAAGGCGCAGATATCATCGTATCCGGCGGACGTGGTGTAGGCGGTCCGGAAGGTTTCGAACCGTTAAAAGAGCTGGCTGACGTTCTGGGCGCTACCGTTGGCGCATCCCGTGCGGCAGTAGACAGCGGATGGATTTCCCACAGCCACCAGGTAGGACAGACCGGCAAGACCGTAGGACCGAAGCTGTACATTGCCTGCGGTATCTCCGGCGCGATCCAGCATGCGGCTGGTATCGGCGGTTCCGACTGCATCGTTGCCATCAACAAAGATCCGGAAGCAAATATCTTCTCCATCGCTGATTACGGTATCGTAGGCGATCTGTTTGAAGTAGTTCCGGCTATGACCGAAGAGATCAAGAGACTGCGCGCAGAATAAGCGGACAGTACGGACGGGCGATCGGTTTTTATTCCAATCAGTCTTTAACGGGCAGGGAATTTTCCCCTGTCCGTTTTTTATGCCGGGAAATAATATGTTACAAAAATATTAAGAATATGAATGTATTTTTTTTAGTACAATAAAGGGCGGGAGATAAAAACTACAGAAATAATTCGCAAAACCCTGATAAAACAAGGGCTTGCGGGCTTTTTTCAATGAGAAAAACCCAGGGCATTTTGTAAGAAATATTTGACAAAAGCATGTCAAAAACGTAAAATATATTCAAATGACGTTCGTTTATTCCGATCCTGTAAATCGTTAAGAGTCTGTTGAGGAAGAGTATATGAGAAAGATGAAAAAGAAGCTTGTAGCAATCGGCCTTGCGGCAGCCACGATTCTGACCGCTGTACCGGCCATGCCTGCACAGGCAGCATCCGCGTCTTACGCAGTGAAGTGGGCAGTTGCCACCGCGGCGGATAAGAAACACGGATACAGCCAGAGCAGACGCTGGGGCAATCCGGATTATGACTGCAGTTCTTTCGTCATTTCTGCTTATAAAGCAGCGGGAATCCCTACCGGCGGCGCATCCTGTACCGCAGATATGCGCAGCAGCCTGACTTCCGTCGGGTTTAAGGATTATTCCGCTTCCGAATTAAAACTCAGCACTGCCGGAACAAAATATCTGAAAGCCGGTGATATCCTCTGGAGATATGGCCATGTAGAGCTTTATGCAGGAAACGGCAAGATCGTCGGCGCGCATAAGGACATCGACGGCAGACCGGGAGATTCTACCGGCCAGGAGATCAGCACCAAACCTTTCTACAGCAGAAGCTGGACCCATGTGCTTCGTTATCAGGGTTCCGAGAGCAGCGCGGATACCGCGTCTACAGCATCTGCCCAGACATACGCGAAGGGTACTTATAAAGTAACAGCGGGGAGTTTGAATATTCGGTCTCAGGCATCCAATACCTCAGAGGTTGTCGGTACCGTTACCCGGGGATATACGGTTACCGTTACTTCCACCAGCGGCCGCTGGGGCAGATTTCTGTACAATGGCACACCGGCCTGGATTTCTCTGAAGTACTGTGAGCCGGCAGCTTCCGCTCCGACAGAGGTTACCGTTCCGACGACACGTTTTACAGGCAAGTCCAGTACAAAGAAAAAAGTTACCGTACGCTGGTCCCGCGTATCCGGAATTTCCGGCTACCGCATCGCCTACAAGAAGAAAGGCGCCGCCAAGTACACGATAAAGAATCTGTCCGCAAAGAAGACTTCCCTTACGATTTCAGCACAGTCCCGGAAAAATTATGTTTTCCGGATCCGCACCTATGTGAAGGTCAACGGTAAGAAGTACAGTTCCCCTTACGTGCATGCCTATACCGTTAAAGCGAAATAAATCAAAAACCAAAGCAGTCCATGAGTTGTTCATGGGCTGCTTTTTCTTTCCCTTGAATCTTTTCAATAAGTACCCATATGGGTCTGCCTGAAAGAAGCAAAAGTATGTAAGATCAAAGTGAGTAGAAAAGGAAGAGGAAGGTTTACAGAAAGTGCGTTCTTCGTCGTGAAGACGCAGTGAAAAAAGGAGGCGATAGCATGAAACAACGAGTAAAGAAACGAATGCGGCCGTTTCTTGCAGCAGGACTGTCAGTTGCCGTAATGGCAGGATTCCTCCCGCAGATGGCGGTGCCGGCTTATGCGGCTGCCGGAGATCCATCCATGAACCTGGGAACAGATGTGCTGAAACAGTATTCGAATACGGACGAAGCGCAGATTTTATACTATGGGGACAAAACATGGAAAGTGATCGGATATGACCGCAGCGGCGCAGCGAGTGAAAGAAATACGATAGCGCTTCTGCAGTACGATTACTACGGCCGTTTTGGTGAGGCTGCGTTCGATTTGCCCTATCCCAGCAACTTGTTCAGTAATGCATACGCAGACAGCAGACTCAGAAAAATGGTTAATGCCATTGCTGACAACTTTTCGAGCGGTGAGAAGGCGGCAGTCGCCGCAAAGACACTGAAGTCCGGGGACTATATGGCTTATAATACAGATGGTATTGCCGGAAGCGAAGTAAAAGATGCGCTTTTGTGGCCGCTGTCCACGAGGGAAGCGAGTAACGTAAACCCTGACATCCGTCTTACGGCTCCTTATTTGCAAAAGGCCTGGTGGCTGCGCTCGCCGGGTAACAGCAGAAACAAGGCAGCGTTCGTTATGAAAAATGGCGACATCAACTTCGAGGGAGACGGTTTGATCAAAGTTTACGCGGTGCGTCCTGCTTTTCATCTGAAACTTCAATCGGTTCTCTTCACATCTTCAGCTAAGTTAGGCAAAGAATCCAACCCCGCGGGTGCCGATGCACTGAAATCGCGGTCTGACCAGATCGCCCATTCGAACGAATATTTAGACGCGAACGCATGGAAAGTGACCGTTGCGGACGATGCGCATTCCGGTTTTGCGGTTTCCAAGGCTACTCTTTCCGACAAGGGAGTATCCGTCTCTTACAAAGGTGCTGTACCCGGGTATAACGAATATGTGTCAGCGATCATTACCGATAAGCCCATCACGGATGCAGACGCAAAGATCACGTATTACGGACGGATCAAGAACTGCACCGTGGGCAGCGATGCATCCGGAACGGTTGAGATCCATACAGACGGTAAGCTTGGAGATAATGATCATCTGTATCTTTTTAACGAACAGTACAACAATGATGAGAAAACCGATTACGCAAGTGCGCTGCAGGAAATTAAAAAACCGGAGCCTGCTGCGGAAGTAAGCGGAACTCTCCTTGCGAAGATGACAGCTAAGGGCAGAAGCAGTCTTGCGTTCACCTGGAGTAAAGTCAAAGGCGCGGAAGGCTATGACATCTTCCTTGGCAAATACGGGAAAAAAGCTCCAAAGAAGGTTAAAACCATCAAAGGCAACAAAACCTTTAAGTGGACAAAGACAAGACTGAAAAAACAGACAGCGTATAAGGCGACCGTCAAAGCCTACGTTATGAAGGACGGCAAAAAGTCCTATGTACGGACAAGCCCAATGATTTACGCCTATACCACCGGTTATACAAGGAAATACACAAATGCCAGAAGCGTATCGGTGAAAAAGAGCAGCCTTCGCATAAAAGCAGGCAAAACGGCTGCCATCAAGGCAACGGTAAGGACACTGAAAAAAGGCAGAAGGCTGATGCCAAGAGGCTATGCAGCGAAGCTGCGCTACCTGAGCACGGACAGGACGATTGCCACCGTTACAAAAAGCGGCAGGATCAAAGGGATCCGCAAGGGCACCTGCTATGTATATGCTTATGCGCATAACGGCGTGTCTAAAAAAATAAAGGTTACAATCCGATAGAAGAAAGAAAACATAGAAGCTGCCAGTATCGGTGGTGAAAAATAATTGCCTGGGATCGTATGACTGCGTCACGATCCCAGGCAATTTAATTTATACGCACGACAGCTGGAAGAGGAACAGCAAAAACTCAGAGCAGTCTGAGATGCAGCATTCTTTCAGGAGCAGTCAATGGCACCTCTTCGAGGTGCAGCATAATTGTTGGGAGTATGAAAGGATGATATTTGACAAAGAGTCGGGGTCGGGGAAATCATCTCTGTAAAAACGAACTCAAATAAGTTTGACTAAGGTCTTCTATGATAAAATTAAAATCATAGAAGGGCTTTGATTATTGCGGTCTGCTGGGGCTGCCGACTGCAATTGGAGTTTTTTTGTTTGGAGGCGCATTAGCATTGGTCGCTGACTGTTGTTTTCTGCAGAGATAAAAGCAGGAAGAAAACAACAGTCAGCTTGGGCTGAAATCCGGGGTAGAGAAGCAGCGGTTAAAATGGTATATTGGAAGTCGTAAGAGATGACTTCGATTTCATGACGGAAAGTGGAACGACAGGCTCTGCTTCCTGATTATTTTACGTGGAGAAAAAATATGGTAGATATTTCAAAATCAGACTGGAAACTGTTCTGTTCAAGGATCACGGACTGGCAGGAAGCGTACATGGGAAAGCTCAATCACGAGTACATAGAACTGCTTTCCGGAGAGGGGCCTGCATCAAAGAAGTTCTGGGAACTGGATGAACGGATCAAGCAGGACAAAAAGGGTCCGGGCGTACTGATAAAGCTGCAAAAAAGCTCGGCGTACTGGGGTATTGCCGCACTGGTGAGTGACGGCGCTATTACTATGGATGATCTGAGTGGTTTCAGCGACAACCTGAAGGATGCTGTGAAATTCATTCTGAGTAAATGGACGGCATGATTTGAAACCTTTTGTGCCCGATGGCTTCATCGTTACATTGTATTAATTTTAGAGTATGGAAGATTTTGAACCATCAATGGATATAATTAATTGATTTACGGTCTACTAGGCAGTTCTTGCCGAAAGATTCCGATTTTTTAACCACATGAACCATTATTTTTGAGTAAATAAGATTGAGGTGAAGAAAGGGCAATTAGTTACAAAAAGCTGAGGAAATTGCTGATTGATAAAGATAGGAACAGTAGGAGGAGGGGTTGCATATGATAGCAGATGGGAAAATTAAAAATTCCAATGAACTCGAGTTTGCTGTATTTTGCATTGAAAATGTTGCGGCAAAGCTGGGTGTGGATGCAGAGCGTGTCTATCAGGCATTTACCGAAAAGAGCGATATTCTGAATGGTTATATTGTACCGGAATATGAGGCGCTGCATACTCAAAGCCGGGAATATATCGTAAATGACCTCCTTGATGTGATGAAGGAAAGGGGCGTGGAAGTATGATTCTCTATCATGGTTCTTTTTTAGAGATTGCACAGCCGGATTTGGTTCATTCCCGCCCTAACGTAGACTTCGGGCGTGGGTTTTATGTCACACCGTTGTATGGGCAGGCTGTAAAATGGTGCGGGAAATTCAAACGCCGAGGAAAAGACGGTATTATTTCAAAATATGAATATGATGAAAACAAAGAAACGGAACTGAAAGTTTTGCGATTCGCTTCCTATTCTGAGGGATGGCTTGAGTTTATTTTGAATTGCCGCAGTGGAAAAGATACGACTGATTACGATCTTGTACTTGGTGGTGTTGCAAATGATAAGGTGTTTAATACAGTGGAGCTGTTCTTTGACGGACTGATTGATAAAGCAGAAGCAATCAATCGGTTGCGTTATGAAAAGCCGAATCTGCAAATTTGTTTTCGTACAGAGAAAGCACTGTCTTTACTGCATTTTGAAGGGAGTGAAAGACTATGACGGCAAATCCGATTTTACTTCAGAAAAAATATAGTCGTGTTATTGAATGTTTTGCAAAACAGCAGGGACTTTCATTGGATGCGGCATTAGATTTTTTCTATCATTCCGAGGTTTATCAACTGATCCGTGACGGTGTATCGGATATGCACTGCATGAGTGATGCATATTTGGCGGATGAACTGGAACAAGAATATAGACAGAATATCGAATAATATCTTGCCGGTGAATTTCGGATTCAGTGAGTCCAAAAACTATTGGCAGTTGAATATTACTATGGATGATCTGAGTGATTTCAGCGACAACCTGAAGGATGCTGTGAAATTCATTATTACGGAGCAGAACCGGGTGCGAAAGGAGGTCGCAAAGCTAACTACATGGAAGGTTGTGTAACTGGAGTCAAATAGGAGTCAAAACACCAGATTTTCAGTTCTTTTGAAAAAATAAAAATTGGATATCGCTGAACCCCGCATAATACACGGGTTTCAGATACATAACAAATATTTTTTAAATAATTAGCACTCGACTATTGACAGTGCTAATAATACATGCTATAACATTATCAGACAGAGTTGTTATAGAAAACATAGAACAAACGGCGGCTGTCTTTTCAATAGAATCAAAATGGTATTTCCTCTGGAAAGGAGGCAGTGACTTATGAATATACAGAAATTTACACAGAAATCCATGCAGGCGATTCAGGCTTCTGAAAAGCTTGCCTATGACTATGGAAATCAGGAGATCGAGCAGGAACATCTGCTGGTGGCTTTGCTGCAGCAGGAAGACGGCTTAATCCCGAAACTGATTGAGAAAATGGAGATTAACCGGAACCAGTTCGAAGACGAAGCAGTGGCAGCTTTGGAAAAGCGGACCAAGGTTTCCGGCGGACAGGTGTTTGTGGGCCAGCAGCTGAACAAGGTGCTGATTGAGGCAGAAGACGAAGCAAAAGCGATGGGAGACGAATATGTATCCGTGGAACATCTGTTTTTATGCATGATCCGTTACCCGAATCCGGCCATCAAAGAGCTGTTCCGGACCTATGGCATCACAAGAGAGCGGTTCCTGACCGTTCTGTCCACCGTGCGGGGCAACCAGAAGGTAACTTCGGACAATCCGGAAGCTACTTATGATACGCTGGAAAAATACGGCTATGATATGGTACAGCGTGCCCGGGACCAGAAGATGGATCCGGTGATCGGACGTGACAGTGAGATCCGGAATGTGATCCGTATTCTGTCCCGTAAAACAAAAAACAATCCGGTGCTGATCGGCGAACCCGGCGTCGGCAAAACAGCCGTTGTAGAGGGACTGGCTCAGCGGATTGTCCGCGGCGACGTACCGGAGGGACTGAAAAACAAAAAACTGTTTGCGCTGGATATGGGCGCCCTGATTGCGGGAGCAAAATACCGGGGCGAATTTGAAGAACGTCTGAAAGCGGTCCTGGATGAAGTGCGCAAGAGTGAAGGCGAGATCATCCTGTTTATTGATG
>OCVV012848744.1_pt1 | contig 15267 bp, 11 predicted proteins | sample 1539721 | NCBI WGS metagenome assembly OCVV01 (sample SAMN02144230, study PRJEB22623) | gut metagenome | biome: sheep rumen | host: Ovis aries | place: New Zealand
CTTTGCTGCGGCGAGGCCCCTTGCAGCGAGAGTCGTGCAAATTGCGGCCGTCAGGGTCGTCTTACCGTGGTCAACGTGGCCGATTGTACCAATGTTGCAATGCGGCTTGGTTCTTTCAAAATGTTCTTTTGCCATTTTTTCCTCTTCTTCACCAGAAGGTTTATCGCTTCAAGTCAGCGGATGAAACTTTCATCCTGATATCTCGGAAAGCATAGGAAGCGCTACTTCCCGAAATTGGAGTCCCAAATTTAGTTGTTTTTAAAGAAAAGACAAGAGTTTTTGAAAATTATTTTACAGAAAATATACAAATGAGGTGGGTTCACCACTAGATATTGTGTTTTCTGTACCCCAAGAGGCGGATTGAATATTGTGCGCGCCCCTTGCATCCAGACCGAACTGCGGTCGCATAACCGAAAAGATTTCGCAGGGGAAGTTCCGCCTTAAAAGAATGCATAATGCCATCCCCGCCGACTTCCACAATTTTTCCGCCCCGGGACTGGATATCCCCGCTGAGCATTCCGGCATGTTCCGCCGGGCATTCCAAGGACAGTTCCATATACGGTTCGTATAGGACGACATCACTTGCGTGTATCAATTTGATGACAGCGTCAGAACAAGCCTTTTTGATCATCGGAATCGGGACGGAACCTTCACAGTCAAAATGGCCGACCTCAAATTCCACACCGACAAGCGGTCCCTTCCCGGAAAATCCGACTTCTGCACTTTCGAGAAGGGCGGACCGGATTCCCGCTAAAATTTCGCGAGGAGCCTCTTCCAAAAAATCTCCAGCCAGACGGACATCTTTTTCCGATTCCGGCAATGGACTTACAGATAGAGAAAGCTCTACCTTGAACGGTCCCGCCTGAAATGAATTTTCGACAGGACAAAGTTTTTCGCCCAGACGTTCCTGCCACATGACCTCCGGACTCCCCGCCCGGACATCGCAACCGAATTCCCGCTTTAATCTTTCGATCACCACTTCGAGCTGCACCTCTCCGACAGTGTGCAAAACCCAGAACCCCGCTTCCGGGTGCGGCGTGATTCGAACAGAAGGATCCATTCGGCATAAAAGCTGAAGACTCTTTTCAACGGAAACGTAATCTTCCGCGCGAACACATTCCACATGGGTTTGCAAAAGCGGATCGTACTCATCCGGGGAAGTTTCCGAATTTTTGAGCACATTGCCTTTTAAGGAAAGGCGAGTTCCTAGCGACAGAGGCTTCGGCGAGCGAAGCGCATAGATATCGCCCGAGACAATTTTTTGCACGGGGTCCAGGGAAGACGCTTTCAATCGGAAGAATTCAAAGCCGTCCGGGAATTTTTCGCTCGGGACATTCGCCATGCTGCGGAACAGAGCGATTTCATCCATATCGGAAAAATGGCGGAGCCGCACCACTTCTCCCAAGCAATTCGCCGGGAATTTAGGCGGCGGCGGAAGGAAAAAGGAAAGACCCGTCATCAAGCTCCGGACCCCGAAATTTTCTTTCGCGGAACCGGCATAGCAAAGAACATACTTATCCGAAGATGAAAGTTCCGCAAGCCCGCGAATGAGCATTTTCGGGGGAACCTTTTCACCCTCCACGGCATACGATAAAATTTCATCGTCGAATTCAGAGGCTGCTTCCACCGCTTCCGCATAAGCGCTTTGAAGCTTGGCGATTGCAGGATCTGCCGCAGAAAGTTTTTCCGCCTCTTCCTTGCCATCGACTTGGACAAGTCTTGTCCCGCTGATGACATCGAGTTCCGACACGATTCGGCCCGAGCCGTTAATTTGTGCGTATTCCGGAACGGAAAGCAGAAGAGGACGCGCCCCTAAATGTTCTTCGATTGCAATCAAAGTTTCATCGAGAGAAAAATCCGGATTATCCAATTTATTGATAAAGATTAAAGTCCGGATTCCCTTTTTGCGCAACTTTTTCCAAGCAGAAAGCGTTTGCGTTTCGACTCCGTCTGCCGCCGAAACAATCAGGATCGCCCCTTCGACAGAAGAAAGCGCCATATCGACTTCGGCGCCAAAATCCACATGCCCCGGAGTATCGATGAAATTGAACCAGATATTTCGCCATTCAAAATGGGCGACGCCCGCTTCAATCGTAATCCCCCGTTCCCGTTCTTCCGGAAGATAATCCATTGTGGCAAGGCCATCTTCGACATCGCCAGGGCGACGGACTTCACCTGCGGTAAACAGGATTCGTTCGGAAAGGGTCGTTTTGCCCGCATCGACATGTGCGAGGATTGCGATGTTTCGAATGGACTGCATATTTTAAAATTAGCATTTCTAAAAAAACAAAAGACCCAGTCCGTTTAGGAACTGGATCTTTGTTTTTGAAACGGGAATTCGCTTAAGCGTTTTCAGCGTTCTTTGCTTTACGGGCAAGATGGCTGTTCGGAATCCATTCCTGCTTATTGACATCAGGAATATCATCCAGGAGCTTGAGCGTCGTCGGTTCCGTGGTGTTGCCAAGGACTTCGTCCGGAGTACCCTGGTTCACAATCTGACCGTCATGCATAATGAAGATGCGGTTCGACACGTAGTTAGCAAGGCTAATGTCGTGCGTAATGAACACAACCGTCATGTTGAGTTCTTTCTTGATCTTCATCAAGTAATCCAAAATACCCGCGCGGACGTGAGCGTCGACCATGGAAGTCGGTTCGTCAGCAATCAGGACCTTCGGACGGAGAGCAAATGCGCGCGCAATCAACATACGCTGCATCTGGCCACCGGAAAGTTCAAACGGATACTTTTCGCGAATTTCGTCCGGTTCCATGTTCACGGCGCGAAGACCAGCGTCAACACGTTCCGCAAATTCAGCCTTGGACGGACGCGGGTTCAAGATGAAGCGAGCGTCTTCAAGCTGGGTACGGATCGAGAAGAACTGGTTGAAGCAGCTGAACGGATCCTGGAAAATGGACTGCACTTCGTTCCAATGCTTCTTGGTATTGGCAATCGGCTTACCGTAGTAAGTAAATTCACCAGAAGTCGGCGGATAAAGGCCAAGCATCATCTTCGCAAGAACGGACTTGCCGCAGCCCGAACTACCCACGATAGAGACAAAGTCACCGTCATAGATATCGAAGGAGGCATTCTTGACGGCAACCTTCAGGTGCTTGCCGGCGTTGAAAGACTTCGAAATATTGTCGGCGTGAAAAACTACCGTCTTATTTTCATTTGACATAATCGCACCTCACCATGGCCTTCATCAACATCTTCGTGTAATCGTGCTGCGGATTCTTCACGATCTGTTCAGAAGTGCCGCGTTCCACAAACTGACCCTTGTACATGATCGCGATATCGTCGGCCACATGGTAAAGGAGCGGAAGTTCGTGAGTGATGAAAATCATCGAAGAGAAGATTCCCTTGTTCAGAAGATCGAAAATCATCGTGATGACTTCCTTCTGCGTGCTCACGTCGAGTGCAGAAGTCGGTTCGTCAGCGATCACGATTTCCGGGTTCAAGAGAGTAGAGATACCGATCACAGAACGCTGACGTTCACCAGCCGTGAGCTGGATCGGATAAGAGTTAAGAATACGCTTCGTTTCCATGCCAAGTTCATCGAAACGGTCGTAAATACGGTCGTTGATTTCGGCACGGGAAAGACGCTGACCAGACTTCTGGTGTGCGTAGAACACGTCGGCAGCAGAATCCTTGATTTTGCGGACCGGGTTCAACGTGTTGAAAGCGCCCTGCGGAATCATGGAAATCTTCTGAGCGAGAACGTTAGCGCGGACATCTTCCACGGTACGGTTCATCAGGGATTCACCATTGATGCGCACATCACCGCTCGTCACGTGGAGAGGCGGAATGCACATACCCATAAGGCCGCTCACGAGAGTGGATTTACCGCAACCGGATTCACCGGCGATACCCAGGACTTCGCCCTTGGAAACGGTAAACGACACATCTCTCACCGCATGGAACTTTTCGCCAAAGCGGCTCAAATAGTGGAGGCTCAAGTGATCGACTTCAAGAACTACATCTGACATTTTCTTAACCTCTACTTATTTGCGCAAACGCGGGTTAAACACGCCTTCCATAGACGTATTGATCAGGTACAAGGCAAACACGGTCAACGTAATCACGAGAGTAGCCGGGAGGAATGCAATCCAGATACTGTCGGAAAGAGCACCGTTATCCTTCGCCTGGTTCAAGATAATACCGAGAGAAGTAGAATCCAGAGGACCAAGGCCGATCATCGAGATGGAAGCTTCGGAAAGAATACCCGAAGAAACCTGCATGATGAACACCATGAAAACGTAGGAAAGCAAGTACGGGAGAACGTGCTTGAGCAAGATCTTCAAGTTGCCGTCACCGTTCATTTTAGCAAGAGCGATGTGGTCACGGCTACGGAGCGAAGAAGCCTGTGCACGGACAGAACGAGCAGACCAACTCCAAGACGTAAGACCGATGATGAGACCGATCAAAGTCAAGGAACGACCTTCCTTCACAGCGGAGCTAATGAGAACGAGAATCACGAACTGCGGAATAACGATAAAGAGGTTCGTACCCATGTTCAGGACTTCATCGATCCAGCCACCGCGGAAACCGCCGAACAAACCGATGAACACACCGATCGTCGTCGCAATGACACCCGCGATCAGACCCACATAAAGGGAAGAACGAAGACCTGCGATGAGAAGCGACACATAGTCACGTCCCAAGTGGTCCGTTCCGAGAAGATGTTCTGCACTGGACGGAGCATACGGGCCCGCGACGATGTCACGAGCGTTGATGTCCACGTTGTAGAAAAGCGGTCCAAACACAGCTACGAGGAGCGAGAGGACAAAGATCACGATGCCCACAACGAACATCGGAGACTTCATGAGGTTTTTAAGGAGTTTTACCATGGTTATTTACCTCCCATCTGCAAGCCAGCCTTCACACGCGGGTCGAAGACAGCGATCAAGATGTCAACAAGGAAGTTGGCCAAGAGCACGCAGGTGGAAATCATGAGTGTGCATCCCTGGATGGTAGCGTAGTCGTTCTGCTGGATAGCGGTAAGCATCGCCATACCAAGACCCGGATAAGAGAAGATCATTTCCGTGATCAAAGCGCCGCCGACCATCGCGCCCAAGGACTGAGCAAGACCGGTGAGCTGCGGAAGCATTGCGTTACGGAAGACATAGCTAATGATCTTGCCTTCACGAAGGCCGAGCCACTTAGCATACTTCATGTAGTCGGTACCGAGTTCATAGATAGCCATGGAGCGCATACCCGTAGCCTGACCCGAAAGAAGAATCGGGAAGCAGGAGAAGAACGGGAGAACGTAGTAGTAACCAACGGACTTGAAGAACGCGAGGTTGAAGCCCGGGATCACATCCATACCGTAAGCGTTCATTGCCGGGAACCAGCCGAGCGTCACAGAGAAGAGAGCCACGAGAAGCATACCGAACACAAAGTACGGAATACCGTTCAGGAACATAGCAACCGGGAAGAACACCTTGTCGAAGACGCCACGCTTGTAAGCAGCGAAAGCACCGAGAAGGTTACCAAAGATCCAGCCGAGAATGATCGTCGGAGCCTGGATGAGGAGAGTCCACGGAAGGGATTCCTTGATGATGTCAAGAACCGGCTTCGGATACTGGCTATAAGACAGACCGAAATCACCGTGGAACACGTTTTTCACATAAGTAAAGAACTGGGAAATGCCCGAAGAGAGACGCGGCTGCGGCACCATCTTCTGCTTGGAATTTTCATCCAAGACAGCCTTGCCGTTTGCATCGACTTCCGGAATCGTGTCATAAATGACCTTTCCCTGAGCATCAAGTTCGGCCATACCGAAAGCCTTGAGCAAGGTTTCTTTCTTCTGCATGGCTTCTTCAGGAGAAAGACCCTGAGCAGCCTTACCCATCACGATATCGACCGGGTTATTTTCACCGAGACGCGGGAGGGCGAAGTTGATGGCAATTGCGACAATGAATGTCAGGAAATACCAAAAACCTTTTTGCAGGACATAACGAAGTGTAGGATATTGTTTCAGCATTGTTCGTCCTTATTTGCTAAGCTTGATGTTCCAGAGGATCTTCGTGCCCGAACCAATCCACGGAAGCTGTTGCGGAGCATACGGATTCTGAGCGTTCGGCCAGTTCGTCCAGACATGGTCGCTGTATTCATAATACTGTTCCGGCAAGTATGCGAGCGGAATTGCAACCTGATCTTCCATAAAGATACGGTTCAAAGTGCGGTAAGCTTCGGCGATGGCCACAGAGTCGGTCATCAGCGGAACCGCAGCGAGGAGAGAATCCACTTCCGGGCGATATTCCGGAGTACCCGGCTGGTTGTAACGGCCGATGTTCGTACCGGCCCAGTTGCCGAGAGGAGCCCAGTCACGAGAAGACATCACTTCGTTGAAGCGGCTCCACGGGAGAGACGGGGTCACGTCTGCAGTCGGCTTGTGCATCACGAGGTCGAAGTTGCCCTGACCCATAGCCGGCCAGTACTGACCGCCATCGACAAAGCCTTCGCGGATATCGAGACCGGCCTTACGCATGCTTTCGACAGCGATCGTCACCATCGCTTCCCAGTCGGTCCAACCGTTCGGGCTGGTGATGAAGAGAGTCTTGATGCGTTCGCCGTTTTCATATTCCATATGATCGAGGACGCCGTCTTCGTTAAAGACGGACTTGACACCGGCGAGCTTCAAGAGAGCCTGGACGGAGTCGATACGTTCCTGACCGGAGAGGTTGAGATTCACACCGTACTTAGCGCAATCAGCCTTATTGATATACTTGCCTTCGAGGTTCGTCGGCATGATAAGACCCGGCAGAAGTTCCGAAGTGTAGTTGGAAACAGCAAACTGACGAATTGCGACGTAGTCGATTGCTGTCGCGATAGCACGACGGAAATACTTGTTATCGAGCGGCTTGTGCAGCGTATTGATCATCATCATCGGCATAGCACCGGCCGTGAAGTACGGCGGTTCTTCGAGCCAAGCGTGCACGCCGGCAATGCGCTTACGCCAGATACGCGGGACAAAGCTCATGGAAGCATCGAGGTCACCGTCATGGAGAGCGATCGTGCTGTGTTCGTTAGACTTGTAAATCGGGTGAACGATGTACTTCGGAGCCGGGAGCTTTCCGTTGTGGAGAGCGGCATTGCCCCAGTAATCGTCACGACGCTTCAAAATAATCTTGGTGGTCGAGAAACCGTCGAGATTATACGGACCGGAAACGACCGGAGCCTTACCGTCTGCCGGGTTCTTATCCATCATAATCTTCTTGACTTCTTCCACAGAGTTGCCGTGTTCAGCGATGAGCTTGCTGAAGATATGTTCCGGAACAATGCGGATTGCCTGGAGAAGGTCCTTCACGGAAAGCGGGTTGTTACGACCGTTCTTGTTGATCATGAAGGAAAGGCGTTCGACCTTGGAAGTCGTGTCGCCCGAAGCGGAATCCACCGTGGCGATGACATTTACGTTCACGCCGGTGATCTGTTCGGAAGTATTGACCGCGACGCCCGAATAGTGATGACCGAGTTCAAAAATGAACTTCACGTCTTTTGCCGTCACTGGGACGCCGTCACTCCACTTGGCAGCCGGGTTCAAATCGACCACAATACTGTCGTTATTGGAGAGCTCTTCGACGAGAGTGCCGAGGAGCGGTTCCATTTTACCGTTCAAGGTATTATAGGTGATAAGCGGTTCATACATGAGATTGAAACGGCCACCTACCGGCCATGCGGCGTTCCAGCTTTCCGCAAGCGGGTTAAAGGAGCCGGGAGTACCCCATTGCTGACCAGAAAGGTACATAGTTTCCTTTCTCGGTAAAGTATCGGAAGAAGCTTCGGATCCACCGCTGCAACCGACCAAAATGCCAAAACACGCCGACAAGGCGATCGTGCCCTTGGCGATCGTTTTTAAAGAATTCATCTATAATCCTCTTGATGTTTCTGCACAAGAAAGTCCAGTTTAAACTTGACGAGCATAATTTACATTTCTTTTCTAACAAATCAGACCATGTAAATTTTTTTTCATACATTCTGCATACACTACTTAGCCAGTTCCTTGTAAATTTTTCAAAACAAAAAGGCTCTCCATTGCGGAGAGCCTTTTTTGACAAGCTTAAAGTAACCTAAAAGGATTACTTACGCGGGTCACCAGCATAGACTGCATTCTTGCCGAGTTCTTCTTCGATGACGAGAAGACGGTTGTACTTGGCAATGCGGTCCGTACGGGAGAGAGAACCGGTCTTGATCTGGCCAGCAGCGGTACCCACTGCGAGGTCAGCGATGAACGTATCTTCGGTTTCGCCAGAACGGTGAGAAACGATCGGAGCGTAGCCCTTTTCCTGAGCCGTCTTGATAGCGGCGAGGGTTTCGGACACAGAACCAACCTGGTTCACCTTGATGAGGATTGCGTTAGCGATACCAGCTTCGATACCTTCGTTGAAGATAGTCGGGTTCGTGACGAACAGGTCGTCACCGACGAGGTTGATCTTCTTGCCGAGGTCTTCGGTAAGAAGCTTCCAACCAGCCCAGTCGTTTTCATCCAAGCCGTCTTCGATGGAGAAGATGGAGAACTTGTCAACGAGCTTTTCGTAGTACTTGACGAGCTGCTTGCTCGTGAGAGTCTTACCAGTAGACTTCTTGAACGTGTAGGTCTTGTTCTTGTCGTACTTGGTCTTGTCGCTCTTGTTTTCCTGCTGATCGCAGAATTCAGAAGAAGCCACGTCGAGAGCGATCTTGATGTCCTTACCGAACTTGTAACCGGCCTTTTCAGTAGCGGTCTTGAGAGCGGTGAGAGCCTTTTCGAGAGTCATCACGCCAGTGATCTTCCAACCGAACTTGGACTTCGGGTCCTTCTTGAGAGCAACGCCCGGAGCGAAGCCACCTTCGTCACCGACGGTCGTTTCGAAGCCACCGTCCTTGAGAACCTTCTTCAAGGAGTGGAAGATTTCCGTGACCATCTGGAGGCCAGCAGAGAAAGACTTTGCGCCAACCGGAGCGATCATGAATTCCTGGAAGTCGATCGGAGCAGAAGAGTGAGCACCGCCGTTGATGACGTTGCACATCGGGCACGGGAGGGTGAGCTTCTTTGTGCCATGGAGCTTAGCGATGTAGCGATAGAGCGGGAGGCCAGCTTCCTTAGCAGCAGCCACGCAAACAGCCATAGAAACAGCGAGGATTGCGTTTGCACCGAGAGTGTTCTTGTGCATGCGGTCGCCGTCAAGTTCGATCATCTTGTTGTCCACAGCAGTCTGATCGAAAGCATCCATACCGATGATGCCCTTGCCCTTCTTGGCAATCTTTTCGTTGACGTTCTTCACAGCCTTGAGGGTGCCCTTGCCGCAATATGCCTTGCCACCGTCACGGAGTTCGCAAGCTTCGCGAACGCCAGTGGAAGCACCGCTCGGAACCTTTGCGACGCCTTCGACGCCAGATTCGAGAACAACAACAGCTTCGACAGTCGGATTGCCACGGGAATCCAAGATCTGACGAGCCATAACAGACTTAATAGCAGAGTTTGCCATATTTTTGCCTTTTGGTTTTGGGTTAGAGTGTAAATCTTTTGTGCTCAAAATATAAAAAAAATCCCCTCTTTGGATTCACAAACAATCCACCGAGGGGATTTTTCACGTAAAAAAATTTAGCGAATTCGCCGATTGCGATATTCCTTAGGAGTGCAACCCGTGAATTCCTTGAACGCATGGGCGAACTTGCTCGAATTCGTATAGCCGACCTTGGCGGCCACACTCGAAACGCTTGCGTTTTCTTCGGCAAGAAGTTGGACGGCGATCTTCATGCGATACGTTTTGAGATAGGAATAGATGGACGTCCCATACGAAAGCTTGAAGTATTTCTTCATTTGCGTGGGACTCATTTCGGTGCGTTTGGCGAGATCGTCAAGCGTATAATGTTCGTCTACGTTTTCGCGAAGGAACTCCCGCAAAAAAGCCATCTTTTTTTGATAAGCGTTTGGAATTAGGAGCGTATTTTCGTAATGCTGTTCGGAATCCAGACGGCTGAGGAACAGGATCAGTTCAAGCGTTTTGATTTTGAAATACGGGAACCGGATATTTTTAGGAAGATGATAAAGCTCCGAAAACACATGCGATGTGCGATCATCCGCCCGAAGAGCAAACGGAAGACGCAAGGACTTCATCTTTTGGATGAGCGACAAGAGATGCACCCCGACCATTTCGAACATCTTGACCAGTTCGAGACTTAAGTTGGTCGTTGAAATCACGACCGCGATTCCATGATAGCAGTGCAGCGGAAATTGAAATTCCCGATATTCCGGAAAACGTTCAAGGAGCATCAGGCCGTTTTCTTCGAAGATGCCAGAATCCGATTCGGACGTCCGCTCCCATTCGGCATTCCCATTATGGCAATGCAATACCATCAGATGCTCTCCAACATTTTTAAAGTGGATCGCAAAATGGCCGAGATGCAGATCGCTGTAGAAGAATTGCAGGCCTGGCAATACATTGTAGACGAGCAAATGCCCCGAGCCGGTCTCATTTTGCAATAAATAATGGGAGAAGCGATCCGAATTCTGGATCAGAACCATGTTTTTATCGGGAATTGGAGAAATCATGCCGCAAGTCCAGCCATAGATCAAGTTTTAGTCTCAACTAAACAAGTTAGACTACACTAAATCTAACAAGACTTTCGACATTTGACAAATGAACGGCTAGAAAAAATACTTTCCCTTGGCAAAAATCTGCGAATTACTTTCGTATGAATGGAACGTTCCCCGTTTTCCGCCAAAGCGGTCCACCCCTAACGAAAGCGTAATCTGGTCGTTTACCAGATAATCGGCGGCGGCTCGAGAATAAAAGCCCAAATTGTCCACATCCAGGTAACCGAAAAGGGACAGTTTTAACGTGTTATTCAAAAGTTCCTTGGAGATCCGGGCGGTCACCGTCGAAGAGTTCTTTTCGAGGGAAAAATCGTTTCGGTAATCGGAGATATACTTGTGCATATACTGCACCATCAACGTCCAATTGTTGCCTGCGTACCAGTCGAGACCGGCAAGCGCATTAAACGTATTACGAGTCTTATAGGAAAAACCATTTGCAACAGAAAGGACTTCCCCAAAATATTCCGCCGCTTCTCCGCGGAGCACAAATTCCCCCATCGGAATCGAGATGTCTCCGCCGATGACATTCATCGGCTTATAGACTCCCTGAATAAGGATGGAATCCGTTGCCGGATTGTACGCAGTGACGGTCACCGGCGCCTTGTTATAAGTATGCAAGGCCGTCAGAGAAAAATCGAAGGTTTCGAGGAAAAAGCGGAAGCGTCCCCCCAGTTCACTATTTTTGAAGCGTTTTTCGGGAGTATCGTCCAAATCCAAGCGTGCGTTTTCAGGAAGTTCCGTACTCCAGGGGTTTTCTTCCCCGGTAGGCATCACAAAGTATTCCGGGGTCGGCACAAATACGACTTCGGCGGTAAAGCTTTCGCCCGGATACTTGAGGTTGATCGCATTTACCGGAACGCGGATATCATCATAATCGTTCGCCATGAATTCCGTGTAATCCATAGGCGAAATCAAGTCCGTAATGCGGAGACCGTCTGCGACGCCCCACGTGACAATCTGCCGACCGGCTTTGATTTCTAAAAATTCGCCCGCATAATCAAAATACGCTTCGCGGAGGAACGCCCCCGTCTGCTCATCGATAATTCCGTTATAAGCAAGATTCAGACTGGTGAAGAGGGAGGCATCTCCGTAATCTGCGCGCATTTCCAAGCGTAGACGGGTCCGGGACGACATATAACGATGCGGATAATCCAATTGCAATGCGTGATATGTATCCACGAAACCGTTCAAGGAAAGCGAGAGTTCATCTTGCGCAAAGAGAATTCCCGATGCGCAAAGCAAAGCGACTTTAAAAATGGGGCGAAGCATCGATTACAAGCCTCTTTCAAGCTTGTTGACCGTGAATATTTTGGAATCGAGCTTCATATTGTACTGAGGATCCAAGAAGAGAAGCTCCGTCGAATGCCCCGTTTGGACGTTCTGCATTTCCATTTTGCCGACCGTCCAGAAGCCGTCCACCTGCTTGATGTCGGACGCCTGGAGTTTGCGGTGGAGCTTGCCCATTTTGTCGTAGTATTCGACTTTTTCTGCAATCATGCAATCCTTGCGGACCCAGACAAGCTTTTTCGTAAAGATTTCGCCCGCCTTGTTCGGCGTAGACTCGATGACGTAATAATCGTGACCGTTTGCGGATTCTTCACGGAGGAGTTTGTGCGTGTCTTCGTCGACATTGCGCTTGCCGATATCGTCATAAGTAAAGTCCGAGCCCATGAAGTAATCGGTCTTCGAACTTTTGCCACTGATGCGGCGAGTTTTTTTCATGGCCGGGAGATAGAGCCATTTGTCGTCTTCCTTGTTGATGTCGTCATAGTTGTACGTGAGGAAGCCCGTGCCTTTCACATCATTTGGATACTGGAAGAACATGATCGTTTTGACGTCAGCCCCGACATCCATAGCGAAGGAAGAAATTTTACGAACGCGAGTACTGCCGTTCTTGTTGATGAGCTTCATTTCCATCGAAGACGAGCGAGTTTCGCCGTCCGGACGGTCCTTGACTTTTTGCATGATTTCACGGCCATCTTCGGCGAAAAGAAGACTTGCCGAAGCGAGAAGAATTGCGATGGAGATTTTTTTCATTTTAATTTTCCTTTCCATTTCCCGTTTCTTTTCCAAAAATGCGGAACTTTTTAATGAGAACCGGCGTGACGAATAAGTCTGCAAGGAGCGCAGAACCAAGACCGACAACCAAGACAAGCCCAAAGTTGCAAAGCATAATACACTTGGACGTCGTGAAATTCACGAAAGTGCCACACATGATGACTGTCGTCATCACGAGAGCGCTTCCTGTCGAGCGGAATACGCGAAGGATTGCGGACGAATAGTGATTGCACTTATTGAATTCTTCATTCGTATGATTCACAAAGTGAATCGTATCGTCAACGGCAAGACCGATTACCATCGGAATCACCGTCGCACTCATCATATCGAGCGGAATTCCAAGCCAGCCGAGATAACCGCCGACAAAAATAGCCGGGGCGACGTTCGGAATCATACCGATCAAGCCCGTACGAACGCTACCAAAGACAATCATCAAAAGAACGGCGACAATCAAAATGGAAATGCCGAAAGAACGAATCTGCCCCTTCACCAGATACTGCTGCATCGTCGTGAATTGTGGAATATTACCGACAGCAGAAACGGTTGCATTCGGGAAAAGTTCTCGACCCTTTTGGGTGATGGCAGCGATTTCCTTGTCGAGTTCATTCGAATTGTACGTGCTGATTTCGACCATCATGCGGAGGTAGCGGTAATCGTAATCGATCCAGTAATTCGCTTCGCTGCCGCCTGCGTTTTCATAAAGCAAAAGAAGCTGGGCCACCTGTTCTTCGGAATCCGGAACGCGATAGAATTCTTCCCTATTTTCGTTCACGGTGCGGTTTAAGTCCTTGACCACGTCGAGAATGGACGTGAGACGCTTGCTCAGCGGGAACTGTTCGATATACATTCCGAGAGTGTCGAGTTTACGAAGGTTTTCCACCTTCTTCGCGTCATCCGGATTTTCGAATTCAATTTCCATGTCGTACGAGTAAACGCTTCCGAGCGGAGATTCCCCGAGTTCAAGAATTTTTTTCACATATTCGACCTTACGTCCCATGGTCCGTTCTACATCAAAAGACGGCTCCATTTTGAACATCCCCACGGCAGAAATCGCCGCGACCAGGGCGAAGACAACGAGAATGACACGGCTATGCGAAAGAACGAATTTTCCGATGCCTTCCATGATTAGCGCAAAGCGAGTTTCCCCACGTTCCAGGACTTTCGGATTTGGCTTTTTATCTTTGCCAAAGCTCAAAAGGATTGGAGAAACGACCAAGACAACGGCAAGCACAAACGCAACCGAGATAGCCGAAAGAAGACCCACCGAACGAATCGGGCGGAGCATGACAGAAAGGAACGAAAGGAGCGCCACAATCGTCGTTAAGCCGGAGAACAGAAGAGACCATCCGGTTTCTCGGACCGCCGTCACGACAGATTGCTTCCGCTTTCCGGTCAAAAGCATTTCCCGACGGAAGAACGAATACAGGTGAATGTTATAAGCAATCGAAACCGCAAATGCGAGGAATGGAGGAACCATCGCATTCGTAGAATCCATATAAAGTCCCAAATAGCCGACTAGACCGAAAGTCATCAAAATGCCCGCAAATGCGGAAAGGATCGGAGAGACAATTCCTCGCAAGGAACGCGTCACAATCGCCATCACCAAAATCGCGCAAAGCACGGCAAGCATCATCACGCGGCTCATTTCCGAATTGATGTATTTCATCTTTTCGGAGCTCATATACGGCATTCCTCCCGCATTGGGATGGAGCGGTGCATATTCCGGCTGATGAATGATATCATAGGTTTCGGCACCGGTCTGCATATCCGGAGAGATTTTTCCTTCCGCTTTCCAAACGGAATCTTCCGGGAACGGGCGAAGTTTGACGATGACGAAGGAGCTCTTGCCATCGGCACTCACGATTTTCTTTAAGAATTCCGGCTTTGCCTCGACGCGGCGCTTGATTTCGGCAAGTCCTGCCGAATCTGTCGGAATTTCTTCCGGCACAATCTGCGTGATTTCCATGCCTTCATCTGTCCCTAGCGTGTATTCGATATTGGTCAGGGATGTGACCGTTCCGTTAGAATAGGAAAGGCTGTCTCGGAGATGTTCGGACAGTTTTCGCAAAAGGCGCAGATTTTCAGGATCGTAGATATTGTCGCATTCGACAAGGACCGATACGAAGTAATCATTTCCGAAGATTTCCTTGAACTTATCCGTTTGGATAAGCATCGGATCTCCTTCCACGAAATAGCTGTCCCAGGACGTTTCGAAATAGATTTTTTTCGCCCCGATGACGGAAAGTACCAAAACGACAACAAGGCCTGCCAAAAAAACAAGCCTATGCGCCAAGAGGAACCTGGCAAAATGTTCAAATTTTTGATTCACCAAATCAATGTTGATTCGAATGCGTGACATTTTATTCCTTCTTCAATTCATTCACGAATTGTATGTTGTAGATCTTTTCCATTTGAAGAACGTCCAAAACCTGGGCGACTCTTTCGTAAGGAGTCTTCTTGTCGATTTTCAGTGCGACAGGAGCCTTTTTATTCTGGATTGCAGCCCCTTTCGCCCGCAAAGTTTCCAAATTCACCACTTCCCCATTCACAGCCATTTCCATTTCGGAAAGTTCAATGAAAAGGCCTTCCGAAACTTCCTGTTTTACTTCACTCGTCGTTTCGGGCAATAGCA
>OCVV010626874.1_pt1 | contig 15264 bp, 27 predicted proteins | sample 1539721 | NCBI WGS metagenome assembly OCVV01 (sample SAMN02144230, study PRJEB22623) | gut metagenome | biome: sheep rumen | host: Ovis aries | place: New Zealand
GTAGTTTATAAGATTTGTGTTAATGAAGGTATGACAGAAGACTTTATAAAAGGTCTTGCAATAATGTGTGAAAGTTTCGGTTATGGCTGTACTGACTTTCCAACCTTTGGAATTGCTCCAAAAGATATGGTAAAGACTTGTCGAGATATAATAAAATCTTATATGCCTTTCTAAATTGAGTGTTAAAAAATGTAAATTTTAAAACATTCGTTTGGATTTAGATTATGAAGTTATTAGATTTGTTTCAGTTCCTCTTGGGAGAGAGGGATTCAGATTAAAATTATATTTTAGATTATTTAACATTCATTTAGTTGTCCATAAGGACAGTCAAATGTATATTTGGTAAGATGAAGATGAATAATACGAAAAATGTTAAAAACTATTTGAATTATGGAAACAAAAATTATTAATTTCAAGAAATTAGAAGTTACAGGTGCTACTAAAGAAGAGGCTCTAGCAAAGGCTCCATTCCAGATTATCGGTGATGCTACACAAGCTTTCAAGAATTGGAAGAAAAAGCAGATTGATGGTGTAACAGACGCTAAGATTAAGGAATTTGCTCTCGACTATATCCAGAAGAAGACTAAGTCTGCAGCTGGTGTAGGTTTCTCAATTACAGTTGATGCTGCAGTTGCTGATACAAGAGAACGTCCTTATAAGATTAACGATGTTAAGAATGAGAAAGGTAAGAGAAAGTACGTTACTACATATGAACTTGTAGATGCAACTACAGGTGAGGTAGTTGGTATGACTCAGGAGACCAAAGCAGTTGCTAGGGAGATGGCTAAGGAACTTTACAAGAATGGATTTAAACATCCTATTACTTGTAAGTATACTAAGCAGGTACTTGATGGTGAACCCATTGCTTTCACCGCAGAGTATACTCCTTCAAAGAGTTCTAAGGTAGGTACCTATATGGTCTTTGGTGTAGAGGCCTAATTAACTTCTAGCATATAAGTGTTGGGAGGCTGTACGTAAGTATGGTCTCCCATTTTTTTTTTCTAATCCAACAGTGGAAACTGTATAAATGAAAAGTAAATTTATTCCTGTTAGTGGTCTTGAAATACTTGACCAAATATATGATGAAGAGCATAATGATTTTGAATTGGAAGAGGTCATTGAAGATGTATATAAGATGATGACTTATAAAGCAAGTAATATGCAAGTATTTACTGTAAAGAAAGGATTTTATAAGTCCAGAGAAAAGACTGATGGATATATGACCTTTTCTTCAAATGGAAATGAAAAGTTCTATGGAATTCAGGAGGTAAAGAGAAAGGTATGTAATTCGGTTAATCAATATAAAAGACAATTATTACAAGCTCTTAGATATTTATGGTTATATGGGAATAATCCATCTGTAAAGGTATTTATACTTAATTCAGAGAAATTTTATGTATATGTACTTAGAGAAGATATAGAGGATTTAATAAATACTCTATCTCCCTTATTTTCTAAATCTGATAAATCTGCCTGTAAATCATGGAATGATTCCGATTTAAGAAGAACTATTCAAAGTTATAATATCAAATTCCATACCACTTTATTAAGAGATTTGGAATTAAATAAAACTCTAGAAGAAATTTATAAACTAGTATGACTAGACATAAAGTATTAGAAATGGCATCTATGGCATGCTTGAAAGAACTTTATAGTAAAGTTCAACCAGCTGTTGATTGGGATGACTTTATGGAAGAAAATAGACTTTATTCAAAGGCTTACAAACAGTGGGAATCTTTATATAAGGAATCTCCAGAAAAAGCTGGAAAAGTTATAGATTTCTGTGGACCTCATCCTTATGAGTTCTATTATCTTCCTAGAGATGTTATGAAAGAAATTGCAGATTCCTATGTAAAGGCATATAATATAGATGCACATCAGGAATTACTAGATATTATAGATATACTTAAAAATTATTGTGAAGCTCCAATAGTTGATGCTTGGATAACAGAATCTGATGGGCAAGAACGTCGTGGTTATAGTCATCCAGATCCACTTAAAGAGGATATAGCTACCTTACTAAGGGGATACGTAGAACAAGACGACTTTGATGCAGTTACTGTAGCTAATGAAATAGTAGAGAATTTCTATGAATTCTTAGATATGGCTGGACAATTCTATTCCTGGAATACAGATTTAAATGCATTTAATACCACAGTATATCTAGGACCGAGTCCTAATACTAATAAAGAAGCTGTCATAGAGAATTGGAAGAAATATAGAAATAAAGATATAACTATTAATGATTTACTTTATATAGAGGATGAAGAAAATTGAAGTATCAACAATTATAGACTTCTTAAGAAGAATCTCTGAAACAACTAATGATAAACTTCAAGTTAGAGATGAGAAGTATCATAAGTGTATTTATTTTATGTTTTCAGAAGATAATTATATAGGTATTTATATAAGTGATGATCATTTATCTATTACAGGTGCATATTTTGGAAAGGAAATGGAAATCACTGAAGCTGAAAGATGTGAACTTCTCTTTTATTTTAATAAAATACTTAGTAAAAAAGAAGACGAAGTTTTTTATTTAATAGATAAGGCTTGTCGTTATAAAGATTCAATTGACTTTTAATGGAAGTAACTCTTGAACAACTTATGCAGGGTAAAGGAACCCTTATTAAAAATAAAGAATATTGGCCAACTGAAGCTTATGTATCTCCTTTTATAAGGAGACTTGAGGCTATTGTAGAGAGATTTGAAATTAAGGTGGAAACTCCATCTCAAATTACTCTTACTAAGGATGGGCAAATAAATACACAAGATATTACATATAATAGAGTATGGATTCAAGGAGTACTACCACAAGAATATAGAGTAGATAATCATGACGATGTAATTGGTATGGTATATGGATTAGATGTTCGTAAACCAATTGTAAAGTTCTACAGAGGGGGACTGAATAGAGCTTGTACTAACTTATGTGTATTTAGTCCAGATTCTCTTAGTGCTAGAGAACTTAATCCCGAAGAAGCCATTGATTATCGTCCTTTAGATACTATGATTAAACAAGCTAACACTATTAAAGAATTCTTAGAGTCTTTACATAAAACTCAATTCTCTAGAGAAGCATCCAATCTTAATGAACATTTAGGAATGTGGATGCGTAGGTCCTGGGCAATGGAATATGATAATGGAGTAACTAAAGCATCCATAGCAGCAAGTGTTGTAGAAGGAGCTTTCAAACTTCTTTTTGAAAAAGAGAGTTCTTCTTATTTCGTTCCTCGTGACCAAAATACTGATATGTTTAATGTGTATAATGCATTTACTGAACTTATCTCTAATGATAAGGATAAAGATATAATGAATAAAGTAGAAAAAACACTTCTGTTAAAAAGAATACTTGATGTATGATAAACTTTATTATACTATACTTTTGTAATTTAGTACTTGATTATCCATTACAAGGAGCATTTTTAGCAGAATATAAAGCAAAAAATAACTATATTTTATTTGTACACTCTGCTATTTGGGGACTAGGGTTGTCTATAGTTCTTATGCTTATTGGGTTATTTGCATGGTGGAAGTTAATTATGCTTTTATTTGGGCATATGATTATAGATTATTGGAAGTGTAGAGGTATATATAAAAAATGGAAAATTAAGGATTGGACTTCATTATATATTGACCAAATGCTACATGTTGGACAAGTTATATTGTGCTTATTCTGATCTTGCAGATTACTAAAAAATTAACTATATTTAAAATTCATGCTTAAATATGGAAATAATGAAAGTAACTAATCGAGACGGAATTTTAGTAGAGTTTAACTCTGAAAAAGTAAAAGCAGCTATAGAAGCTGCATTTAAAGAAGCAGATGAAGAAGTTAATAAACTTATAATTGGAAAGATTTATAGTGATATATCATTCTGGGATGAAATGAATATTGAAGATATTCAAGACCAGATTGTTGAAGTTTTAACTAATTGGGGATATGATAATGTAGCAAGAGAATTTTTGTTCTATAGATGGAGCCATGAAAAAGCAAGAGAACTTGCACGTTCTAAGCAAGCCTTTATAAATAGATATAAGAATTCTTCCAATACTGCTAATGCAACTATTGATGATAATAGTAATGTTGGCACAAAGAATATTGGAGTATTAAATGCTGAAGGACATAAACAAGAAAATATTCTTGTCAGTCGAGTAATGATAAAAGACAAGTTAAAAGAACTTTATCCAGATTTTGATGCTAAACAATATGTAAGAGACCTAAAAAGTCATATTATATATAAGCATGATGAATCTGGATTTATGGGAGCAATTGCACCTTATTGTTGTTCTATCAGTATGTATCCATTCTTACAAGGTGGAATCAAAGGAATAGGTGGTTTATCTGCTAAGCCTGAGAATATTGACAGTTATTGTGGAATGTATATTAATCTTATATTTGCAGTATCTTCTCAATTTGCTGGAGCTGTAGCTACTCCAGAATTCTTATTATACTTTGACTATTTTGCACGTAAGCAATGGAAGGATGATTATTATTTGCATCCAGATGCTGTTACTACTACTGATATAGTAGCAAGAAAGATGACTATACGTAAGCAAATTCATCAGTATTTCCAACAGGTCATATATTCTATAAATCAACCTGCTGCAGCAAGAGGTATGCAAAGTGCTTTTGTCAATTTTGCTTATTTTGATAAACCTTTCTTTGAAAGTATGTTTAGCAATTTTATGTTTCCAGATATGACTTCTCCTAAATGGGAAAGTCTAAACTGGTTGCAAAAAGAATTTATGCAATGGTTTAATAAAGAAAGAGAAAGATGTATTCTTACTTTCCCTGTAGAATCATTTGCCCTAATTTATAAAGACGGAGAATTTGTTGATAAAGAAAATGCTGAATTTGTTGCTCAAGAGTATGCGAGGGGCCATAGCTTCTTTACTTACATCTCAGATACTGCGGACAGTCTATCCTCATGCTGTAGACTTAAGAATAAGGTGGATACTAAGGAGTTTAATTTCACTAATGGAAACATGGGTGTGGAGACAGGCTCAAAGAGTGTTATCACGCTTAACCTAAATAGAATTATTCAAGATTATAAAGTAGAATATTGTCAGAAATATGGAGCAGAAATTTATAAAACTGATCCAAAACAAAAGGAATATTTGAAAAATTATTTAAATAAAATTCTTGAAAGAGTATATAAATATCATATAGCGTATAATGAATGTCTATGGGATATGTATGAAGCTGGACTACTTCCAGTTTATTCTAATGGATTTATTTCTTTAAATAAGCAATATCTCACTATAGGTTTAAACGGACTTAATCAAGCCGCTGAATTTTTAGGAATTAAGTGTAACGTTAATCAAGATTATCAAGACTTCTGTCAAACTATCTTTGGTATCATAAAAGAGTCCAACACTAAAGCTAATGGTAAGTATTTTGGACATAAAGTAACATTTAATACTGAATGTGTCCCTAGACTCAGTGGGGACGTTAAACCTCTATTGATTGACTTGGAAATCCCTAAGGGACAACAAGGCGCAAGCAGAAACATTTGTACGTTTCGTGCAGCGTGAACGACTAAGTATAGAGGCTCCTTAAGTTATTGTAGTGATACAATTCTTTTGGAAGGTGCGATAGTCTGAACTCTATGGTAACATAGAGAGGAAATTTGAAGAAATTTCCCATCCAAACTTGCTTTCTCGTAAAACACTTATTAAATTTGTTCTATGTAATAAATGAAAATGTTATTTATAATTTTTATGAAAATGGAACAAGAAGTACGTAAGTGTTGTATTTGTGGAGCGTCAGTAGGAAATGGAACTGACAAAGTTTATAAATTTTCAGATGGAAATATGTATTGCAAGAAACATTATCTTCAGATGTATAGACATGGGCATATAATAGAGAGAACTATATATGATCCGAATGAATATATAGAATATGAAGATTACGCTGAATGTATATGTTATGATAAATCTGGAAATGAGAAAGGAAGAGTAAAAATAGATCTAGATAAAGTTTCTTTACTAAAAAAGCATAAAGTGTACATAAGAAAGCAAAATGATAAAATTTATGCAGCAATTTCTATTGATAGTAAAAAAGTAATGCTTCATAGATATTTAATGGAAATAATTAATGAAGAATATTCTATTAATAAAGTTGTCGACCATATAAATGGAGATTCTTTAGATAATAGGATTTCTAATTTAAGAATTTGTACACATAAACAGAATATGCAAAATATAAGAAAGAAAAATAAAATAGTAGGAGTATCTAAAAGTCCTAATAAAAATAATAGATGGATTGCAAGAATAATGCATGATTATAAAACTATTAATTTAGGATACTTTGATACCTATGCAGAGGCTGCTTTAGCTCGTATACAAAAAGAAAAAGAAATTTGTGGAGAGTATGGGCCTAACAAGGATTTATTTTACGTTTTGGATCTCCCTTCTCCATTGGAAGAATTACAAAAATTCGTTCCAGAAGGGGTGTAACAGAATGGCTGAAAGTTTAGCTGCTAAGAATTATAATTGGGATAAAGCAGATGGATATTGGGTGCCTGATGATACCAATTTGTATGCATCTTATATATTTAAACCAAATGATAAATCTATAAGTATTCTTGACAAATTTGTATTACATGGTAGAAATTATATAGGAGACTTCTTAGATGGAGGTAGTGCAGCTCACATTAATCTTGCTGACCATCCCAGCTATGAACAATGCAAGAAACTTATGAAGTTTGCTGCAGAAGAGGGATGTCAATATTTTACCTTTAATATTCCTAACTCTGAATGTCAAGATTGTGGATGGATTGGTAAACGTCCTACAGATACTTGTCCAAAGTGTGGTTCTCATCATATAGATCAATATGATAGAATTATTGGATATTTAACTAGAATAAAAAACTGGGCAGATGCTAGAAAAATAGAACAAACAACTAGAGTATATAGTAAGGTCGACTAATAGTCGGCCTTTTTTATTATGTTAACAGCAAATAATGCACGATTAATAGCTACTGGAGAGATTTCTATAATACTTCATAAGATAGAGGAGGCTGCTTATAATAGACAATTTGAACTATATCTTAATAAGCCTTTAAATGCTAGTATTGTAGAAACATTAAAAAATTTAGGTTATAATGTAGAATATAAAGTAACTCCAGTATATTTAGAAACTCCCTATGGAATTGAAGATACACCTTCAAGTAACAAAGAAGAAACTAAAATATCTTGGTAATGAAAATTGAAATATTAGAAACACAATCTTGTACTCCATATTACACGCTAACTGTGTATTATATGATAGGTGATGCCAATGGTAATATGCAGTTTAATATAGATTTCGATGAATTAAATCCTTCATTAGAAAGATTATTAACAGCCTTAGTTAAATTAGGAGATTATCATCCTAAAGGACATTGGGGATGGATATTTGATTTAGAACATTATGAATTAGCTATAGAAGATGGGGTTCTTACTAAGGAAGATGTTGAAGCTTTTAAAATAGAAAATGAAGAACTTGAATCTTGGGAAGTAATAAGAAGTGAAGGAGAAGGATATTGGTTGTGTTATAAAGGTTATGGAGTAACCTATACAGATGAAACAGGACTAGAACATCCTTGTAATGTGATATTATGAAAATACTAATAATTCCTGATGTACATGGTAGGGCTTTTTGGAGGAAGCCTTGTGAAAAAGATTGGGACAAGATAGTTTTTCTTGGGGATTATGTAGATCCATACCCAGGAGAAGCAGAACAATCTGATGTAATGTTCGAACTTATAGATATAGTAGAATTTAAAAGACAGAATCCAGATAAGGTAGTATTATTATGGGGAAATCATGATTGCTTTTATTGGTGTGATCCTTATAGGAGACACTTAGACTACTGGAGCAGACATGATAATTTACGACATAATGATATACAAGCCTTCTTTAGAGAAAATTTAGATAAGTTTCAATGGGCATATGAGCAAGATGGATTTTTATTTACACATGCTGGAGTTAATAATTCTATGGGTAAATTACTTGTAGAAGAATATGATACACTTAACGCAGATGTAATAAATGATTTCTTTAATAAGGAACAAAATCAAATGCTTCTTGCTATGATATCTTATTATAGAGGAGGTCCAGATGACTTCAGTAGTATTATATGGGCAGATGTAAGAGAGCATTATGGAAAAACTCCTATAGACGCTCTTAAGGATTATTATCAAATATTTGGACATACATATCTTATAAGAAATATAGTAACTAAGTGGTTTGCTATGCTAGATACTGGAGGTGGACTAGCTTATATAGAGGATGGAACACTTAAAGATTTGAATGGTAATAAACTTAAAATTGAAAAATATGATTAAAGGAATTGAAAGTTTTGAATCTAAACTACAGAAAGCTATTTTAGAATTTATAGCTACTAATGTAGATATGTCTGAAGATGTAGAAATTGAAGAAATAGATGATCATGTAATTAGTATAAATGATATAAATTTTTATGTAATTACAGACGCGGAGGAAAAAGGTATTTTAGCTGAATATAATAAAGAAAGATTTGATGCTTTCTTTGATAATCTTAATACCACACAACTTCAATATGTAAATGAAGATTTATGGGATGAAGATTATGCCTTTACAGATTTTGAAGAGTGGTTACAAGAAGAAACTCAATGGACCGTAGATGATAAAGATTATTATGGTAATTATAATTTCTATGAAATTCACTGATTATGAAGTAGTTTTATCAGAAATACCTGATGAAATTACTCTTGCCATAAATATAAGTAACTGTCCTTATCATTGTCCAGGTTGTCATAGTCCTCATCTATGGAAAGATATTGGAACAGAAATGACTATAGGAAATCTTAAGGAGCTTATAGACAGAAATAAAGGAATTACTTGCGTAGCATTTATGGGAGGCCCTATAATGGAAGTGGCTACTGCTTCTTTTATTATACATTATTATTATCCCAAATTAAAAACTGCTTGGTATACTGGATCTTCTACACTTCCTATAGATTGGCATGATCTCGACTATATAAAGATAGGTAGATATATAAAGGAACAAGGACCTCTAAATAATCCTAAAACTAACCAACGTTTATATAAAATAGATAAACTTACTTATCCAGGATTTAAAGGTATGGAAAATATAACTCCAAAATTATGGAAAAACATAAAATAATATACCCTATATATTTAGATGGAAGATATGAACCTCATATGCTTATTCCATTTACAAATAAGTGGGACGGACTAGGAGGTGAAGAATTACGTCCAGATCAACAAGAATTTATGTTTCCTGAATCTTATTACAGGGCTATAGGAAATGATCATGACTTCCCTGATACTATAGATCCAGATGGAGGACCATTTATGTCTATAGGATATGAATTTAAAGATTTATATTCAGAGAAGAGATATAGAATAGATAAATTTGATTGTCGTGGTAAATATCCAATACTCACATGCAGCAAATTGCAGTAATTGATTATGTGTTAGGATGTATAGATGTGTATACCATTTCAAAAGAGGAAGATCCTCAAGAATGGTTAGACAAGAATGAAAAAAGGAATCCTAATAGCTGTGAATGGATAGCAAGCGATGGTATTTTACCTATTACTATTCATGCTTGATTTTAGTAATTTATCAGTTAATAAGCCTAAGAAAAGGGATTTTGAGCTTGGAGAAGAACAACTCCAAGCTCTTTCTCTTATTAAGGACTTTATAAAGAACAGTAATGATACTGCTTTTTCTTTATGTGGTTCTGCTGGTACTGGTAAGACTACATTAGAAAAAGAAATAATAGATTATTTAAATGATGAATGGCTTGATTATTCTTTATGTGCTCCAACTCATAAAGCTGCTCTAGTTATGCGCCAAACTACTAGAGAGGATGCTATTACTTTACACAAGTTACTATCTCTTTCACCAAACGTGGAAATATTAGATCTTGACTTTAGAGAATTACAATTCAAAACTTCTAGAGTTGTAAATGCAATTATCCCAAAAAGTGTTATTATATGTGATGAGGCTTCTATGATAAATGATGATTTATTTGAACTTCTTATTCAGAAATGTAAAGATAAGAAAGCTAAAATTATCTTTTTAAGTGATAGTAAACAGCTTAATCCAGTAAAGAGTAGAAGATGTTCAAAAGTATATGATTTACCAAATCAGTTTGAACTGACTCATATATATAGACAAGACAAAGAAAGTGCCCTTACAGACCTCTTACAGGCTCTTAGAGACCATAAACTTGGTCACTTGGACAGTAAGATTGCTGAGGCTGGAAGTCTTATTGTGACACCTAATATGACTGAATTTTTAGAAGCAGCTAAAGTCCAATTTTTAAAGGCTATAGATGAAAGGAATATTCTTCAAACCAAGATAGCTGCTTATACTAATACTCGAGTAGCATTATTTAATCAAGCTGTAAGGAAGTTCTTATGGAAAGATAATGCACCCTATCATAAAGGAGAGTTTCTAACTTCATATGAAAATGCAGATTTTGAAGGAACTATGTTCTATAATTCAATGGATTATATTATAGATAATGATCCAGAAGAATCTGAATTTGATCTTCCACATTTCTGCTGTAAAGTAAAAGGATACTTGCTTGATTTATATGATTCTTATGATAAATATTCTAAAGAGGTAATGATTCTTTCTAAGAATAATTCACAAGAACTATTTGAAAATTTAGCAGGTACTCTGGAGGCTATAAGATTTAAAGCTATAGAAGCTAAGCAATATAGTTCTTTTAAAGCTTCACTTTATTGGAAACAATATTATGAATTACTTCACAGTTTTGTAACTCCTCAAGCACTAGTTTATGATGGAAGAGTAGTAAGAAAAAAATCTTTTGATTACGGATATGCTTCTACATCTCATAAGTTACAAGGTAGTTCGTATGAAAATATATTTGTAGACTTACGTAATATAAATACCTGTTCTGATGAAGTTGTAAAAAGACAATTACAATATGTAGCTCTTTCAAGAACTAGACATGATGCTTATGTATTACAATGATTGAAATATTTACTCTTAATGTAAGTAAAGAAATATTAAATAAGTTTAAGGATTTGGAAATTCACTCATATTATGATAACTTTTGTACGCCAACAGCTATGATATATAAGAATAATAAGTTTATTAAATTAATAAATGAAGCTAATTATGCTAGAATTAACTCTTGTGTCCTCGAACTTAAATGATGAAAAACATGTACTAGAATCGCAAATAATTGATAAATTTTATTTTGATTTTATTGATTCTAATAGTGCTTACACAAAGAAAAAAGCTTATACAATAAAAACAGATTGGGGAGCTAAAAAGGAACCTTTTTGTCTCGTAAAAATTGGAGATAAAGTACTTAGAAGTTTTTATTCAGAAGATTCAAATAAAGTTATAGATGATGCATTAGAGTTTATAAAGAGTTTAAAAGAAACTTATGATTGATGTAAAAGTATTAAAAACGGGAGGTTATACAGAACTTCCAAAATATGAGACACCTAATAGTGCAGGTCTAGATTTAAGAAGTACAAAAATGGTAATACTTAAGCCCCATAGTAGAGCTCTTATTCCAACTGGATTGTTTATAGCTCTTCCTGAAGGTTATGAAGCCCAGATTAGGCCTCGTAGTGGACTTGCTCTTAAGAAAGGAATTACTGTACTTAATACTCCTGGCACTGTAGATGCTGATTACAGGGGAGAAGTGGGAGTTATTTTATTTAATACTACTAATGAAGACTTTATAGTTAATACAGGTGATAGAATAGCTCAAATGGTTATAAATAAAGTTGAACAGCTTAATTGGGTAGAAGTAGAAGAGTTAGATGAGACAGAGCGTGGAGATGGTGGATTTGGACATACTCAAGTAAAATGAGTACTTTAGAAGAATATAAGGAAGATTATCTAAAATGTTATAAAGAACAAGGATGTAAGTTCATTGTCCTTAAAATGGAGGACTTAATGAAAAGTATTAATGATTGGTCCCAATGGGATCAGTTACAAAATATACTAATTAATTATAATAACTTTAGAGAATCAATAGGTAAAGGTATTAATAAATACTACGTAATTAATAGAGATGAATGTCCTAACATAAAAAGTGGAGATGATTTTGTTAATCTTTTACATAAAATAAATGATAATTATGAAGAAATTTCAAGAACTTATTTCGGATAATACAAGTGCTTCATTGAAGCGTCGTGCAGCTCAAATTGCAACAAGTGCAGAAATTGCTCAACAGAATTTAGTTAATGCTCTTAAACAAGAAAAGACTAATGTAGAATTAAAGATCGCAGCTCTTACTGACTTAGCTCCAGATTCTACAGAGTCACTTCGTCCTGGTAGTAAGGATTGGGATGCAGTAAATTGGGTAAAGGACTTACAAAATGCTAAACAAGAGCTATATCAAATTGAAATTCAATTAAAGTTAGCACAGGAAACCTTTGACGAATATTTTAGTGAGCAATGAACTGTATAAGTTGTGATAAAGAATATATAACTGCCCGATATGAATATCTAAGAGATCATATGAAGGGAACTCCCAGACTAAATATTTTTGGAATCGATAGTTGGGCAGAACCTTGGGGATTTGGTAGACAATTTAAATCAGAAGTTGATAAGATATATAAAGAAGCTTTTAAAATAATATTTGATGATGAAACAAATTCTATTTCAGATGATGAATACTCAGATGCTATTATAATTGCTTTAAAAACCGATACAGAGACGGGAATAATATGGATATCTGAAGATGAAGAGTTACTTAAAGAGAATATGGAAGATTTATTTAATGCAGAAGTAATAAGTAAGAAATCTCCAGTTAATATTCCAGCTTCTCCAAAGAAACCAGATAATCTTGTTATTAATAGAATGAATTTATTTAAGTAATGGACAAAAATTTATTTGTAACTGGATTAAATACTTATATTAAAGGTATAAAATTCTTAGAAGACTTGGATGATATAGGATTGGACTTGTATGAATCTCCATTATCTACAAGCAATGATTCTTTATTTGATATATGGATTAATACATTTGTAACCGAGGATGGATCAGATTTAATTTACTGGTGGTTATTTGAAGACGTAGATAAGGTAATATATAAAGATGATAAAATAATAGCTACCTTAGAAACGGTAGAAGATTTATTTGATTATATGTTATCTAATAACTATTTTATAGCATGAATATTAAAGATTTACATATAGACCTAGACTTAGTTCTTTCTAAAAGAACTAGTCTGGGTTCTTTAATGACAAAGAATGAAATTGAAGCTATAGAAAGTAAAGCTTTAAAGAATCATTGGGATAAAGATACAATTATAGAATATGTATATAGGCATATTAAAGAAAATATTACAGATTATTTAGATAATTATGACTTTCTTGATGCTAATGTAATTGTTGAATCCGATCCTTATATAGTCAAAGCTATGCAACTTATGGATATGAGTCAAAAAGATGCAGGAGTATTATTACTTGATAAGGAGTATAAATATCCAGGATGTTGGGTAAATGCTATAGCTGATGCTTTAAGAAGTTTAGAATGTCCATGGTGGAAATATGATCAACTTGTACTAGAAGCCTATTATAAAAACTATAAAGATAATGAGTGTGTTCCTGGATGGGAACATTTAGCTGATGTTCTTGAAGACTATTATGATACTTTATGACTTTAGTAACTAGAGACAGTAAAGGAAAAATAAGAGTTGTTGATTTATGGTCTGAAATTGATGAAGAAGGATACACTTTATGTAGAGAAACTTATCAACTTGGAGGAAAACATACAAGACAACCTGATATTTATATAGATGACGGTAAAGCGGGACGTGATTTTAGAGCACAAGGAGAGCTAAGATTTATGTCCAAATTAAAAGAGTATAAAGATAAAGGTTATAAAGAACTTGAAAAGGAACTTAATGAGTATACTGAACAGGAACTAAATGAAATAGTAGGAGATGCAGTTACTAATCAACATGGGGTACTTAAACCTATGTTGGCTAAACAAGCAGATAAAGTTTCTCAAAAAACTATTGATAAAGTCCCTTATTGGTATGCAAGTAGAAAGATAGATGGAGTAAGATGTTCTTTTTATTATAATGGATCAGAAATACATACTTCTAGTAGAGGTGGCGAGCATTATGATTACGCCTGTAGCCATTTTATCGAGAATCCTAAATTGGTTGAATTCTTTGAAAGACATCCAAATGTAGTATTGGATGGAGAACTTTATAAGCATGGAAAGAGTCTGCAACAAATAAGTGGTGCTGCTAGAATGGAAAAGAATGCTTATGATTGTGACTGGCTTGAATACTATATTTATGATATAGTAGATTTAGAAAGAACATTTGAAGAAAGACTTAAAGTTCTTGGAGCAATTAAGAAGGAACTTGGTCTTGGATTTAATCCAGAAAGAGAGTGGAAAGAAGGAGAACTTCAATTCCAAATGGTTCCACAACAAAAAGTTTCTGGATATAAAAATATTAATATACTACATGATATATATGTAGCAGAAGGATGGGAGGGTGTTGTAATACGAGATCCTTCTAAGGTATATAGGCCCAATGGGCGTACTAATGATATGATAAAGATTAAAAGATATAAAGATGCTGAGTTTATAGTTATTGATTATGAACTTGGGCTTAGAGGTACGGAAGATATGACTTTTATATGTACTACTCCAGCAGGACTAGAATTTAAAGCTAAACCTTGGGGAGATAGGGCAATTAAAGAAGAATATGTTCGTAATTTTAAGACTAAGTATCAATATAAAATGGCTAAGATTAAATTCTTTTATTATTCGAACGGAAATAATGAAAAGACGGGAGTTCCACTTCAACCTTCACTCATTTGCTTCCGGGATAAAGCGGATATGTAATATGATTGACTATCTAGAATTCATACCTAAATCTTTCCGTATTGGAGCCCAAGACTATGAAGTAATATTTGTAGATCATTTAGATGATGATGTCTATGGAGATTATAGTTATACTCCTCCACAAATAAGACTTGCAAGATATAGTGGAGATGAAAGAATACCAGATAAACAAATATTAGCTACATTTTATCATGAATTAGGACATTGTATGGACTATATGTTTGATTGTACTACAAGTGAAGCTCATGCTCAATGTTTCTCTAATTTTATGATGGAATTCTTAGAATCTAAGAAATGAAATTACAAATAAGTAAAAACGCAAATATTAACTATTTAAGTAAAATAGTAGAAATAAAGGATTTTATTAAACATCCTGATCCTAAAGTAGAAAGAATTAAATGTGCC
>OCVV011308639.1_pt1 | contig 15264 bp, 10 predicted proteins | sample 1539721 | NCBI WGS metagenome assembly OCVV01 (sample SAMN02144230, study PRJEB22623) | gut metagenome | biome: sheep rumen | host: Ovis aries | place: New Zealand
TTTATTATTCGTTATGATTTTTGCTCTTACTTTAGTTGCTTGTGGCGATAAACCTGCGGAAGATGGACCAAAAGCTGATCCACTTGTTCCAACTGGAATTGCATTAAAAGTTAAGACTGCAAAGGTACAAATTAATACTACTTTAAAGCTAACTTATACTATTACTCCTGCTACTGCACAAGGAGATGCAGTTACTGTTTCAGTTAATAATGATTTAGGAACTGTCGCTTTAAAGGGCACTAATGGAGTTGAATTAACTGCAGGAAGCAAAACTGGTACTATTAAAGTAACTGTTACAACATCTAATGGTATTCAAGCTAGTAAGACTGTTAAGATTCAAGAAGAAGCTGTACTAAGTTATCCTGATTTAAGCGGATATAACATTAAGTTAGCCCAAGCTGAACATGCTATGGGTGAATACGATGTTAAACTAACTAAGGAAACTGAAGATAAGTATGGTTACTATGGCGGAGCAGATAGAGAAGCTAAGATTCAAGCTTGGGATGAAGTTGAAGAAAACTACAACTGTGTAATCACAGTTAATCCATATCCAAGTGATGCTCCATGGGGACCATCTCGTTGGAATTACATTTTGACACAAGCTCAAAATGAAGCTCCTGAATTTGACTTTTATGTTGTTCCTGATGCACAAATTGCTGGTCTTGTTGCTGGTAATGCAATTTTAGACTTAACTGATTGGTATGCTCAATATGGTAAGAACTTAATGACTGATATGGATATTACTGCTGCTAGTCATAAACAAAGATTATATGGTATCAATGACCAAAGCGTTAATATTAAAATCGCAATGTGCTATAACTTAAATTTATATGATGAGTTACATGAACAAGATCCTACAATTCTTGAACCTGCTCAAATGTTCTTAGATGGACATTGGACATTTGATGATTTCAAAGAATATTGTATTAAAGTTCAAACTGCTTTAATCACTAAACATGGTGAAGGCGAATCATATTATTGTTTAGCTGGTTGGGGACCATATTATTGGCAAGGAATGGTTAATGCTAGTGGTGTTAGAGTTCTTGATTCAACACAATTAAAAGTTAATATTACTGGTACAACTGAAGCTGCTGCTGCACAAGTTATGCAAGAAATCTATGCAGCTGGTGCTATGGACCCTGCATTCCAAGTTGATGCTGGTGTTGCAACATGGAATAATCAACATGCATTCATGAACGTTGGAGCTTATTGGTTTATCAATACTGCTAACCGTTGGAGTAAAGATTTATGGGGTAGTGAAGAAGATACTAGATATGGTTTCGTTCCATTCCCAACTATTCCAGGATTAGAAGCTGAAGGTAATTATGTAGGCTGTTCTACAGATGCTAGTATCATGATGGCTGCTGGACGTGAATGGGCTTATAAGGGATTTGGCGAAGAATGCACATCTGAAAACATTTATAGGGCATTCTTAGATTACTTTACAAGTGCTAGAAAGTACTACCAAGATAGTGAAGACTATAACTATGTTGGTGCTGTTACTGCTAGTGCTAGTGAAAGATTCGCAAGTGAAGCTTCAGTTCAAGCTTATCTACAAGTTATTTTAGGTAAGCAAAATGAAGAAGGTGTTTACGAACACGGTATCGAAGAATACGGATTCTATGATCCATTCGTTGGTGATAACCCAGTTGTAAGTTCATGGGGTGCAAACAATACATTTGCTGGAAGAATTGCTTCATTTATTAAAGGTAATGATGCAGCTCAATGGGTAGATGCTGTTGGAGAATTCCAAGCAACAATTGAAAAAGCATTAGTTGAAGCTTACGGATGATTCCGTTTAATAAAAAAATTAAGAGAGATAGTGATATCTCTCTTTTTTGATATCAAAACTGTTGTTTTTAAATAATGTTTGATATAATGTAGGTGTAAGTAAAAAAGGAGATTAATTATGAGATATTTTTGTAGTTTGAAAAAAACATGTGTTTTATTATTTGTTTTCGCGTTTTTACTGTTTATGGTTGCCTGTGGCGGAGGCGAAGAAGATGGACCAAAGGCTGATCCTCTTGTTCCAACTGCAATCTCATTAAAGGTAAAGGTAGCAAAAGTTCAGATTAATAATGAAGTTAAATTAACATATACTATTACACCTGCCACAGCACAAAATGATGCTGTTACTGTTTCAGTTAATAATGATTTAGGAAGTGCAGTTGTAAAGGGTAATAATACAATTATTTTAACTGCAGGAAGTAAAACTGGTAATATTAAAGTTACACTTACAACATCTAATGGTTTATCTGCTAGTAAAACTATAAAGATTCAAGAAAGTGAAGTATTAAGTTATCCTGACTTGAGTGGTTATACAATTGTTATTGGTCAATCAGGACCAACTCTTGGTGATTTGGATATTCATCTTGGAAAAGAAACAGAAGAACAATATGGATATTATAGTGCAGCAGATAAAGAATTTAAATTACAAGCATGGGATGAAATAGAAGAAAACTATAATTGTATTTTTGAAGTTAGAGCTTATCCTACTGATGCTCCATGGGGACCATCTCGTTGGCAATACATTTTGACTCAAGCTCAAAATGAAGCGACTGAATACGATTTTTGCGTTGTTCCTGATGGTAATATTCCCGGATTTGTTGCTGGTAATGCTTTAATAGATTTGACAGATTGGTATGCTCAATACGGAAAGAATTTGATGAATGATATCAATATTACTGCTTCAACTTATAAACAAAGATTGTATTCAATTAATGAAAATGAAATTAATGTATATTGTTTCCTTGGATACAATATTGGATTACTTGAAAATATTCAAGAGCAAGATCCTACAATTGGTAATCCTTCACAAATGTATCTAGATAACGAATGGAATTACACTACATTTAAAGAGTATTGTTTGAAGGTTCAAACTGCTTTAAATACAATGTATACTGAAGAATCATATTATTGTTTATCTGGATATGGAACATATTATTGGAAAGGTATGGTTGATGCTGGTGGTGTTAAGGTACTAGATACAACATCGTTAAAGGTTAATATCACAGGTGCTACTGAGACATTAGCTGCTCAAACATTACAAGAATTATATATTGCTGGTGTAATGGATCCATCTTTCCAAGTTGATGAAGGCGTTGCAACTTGGAATGCAGGACACGCATTATTTAATACTGGTGATTTGTGGTTTGTAAATCATCCAATGAGATGGAGTAAAACATTGTGGGGAGAAGATAAAACTAGATATGGTTTCGTTCCATACCCTGCACCAGAGGGTTGTGAACATGTGTTCATTGGTACAACAACAGATGCATGCATCGTAATGCCAGCTGGACGTGAATGGGCTTATAAAGGTTTTGGTGAAGAATGTACAACTGAAAATATTTATAGAGCTTATATCGATTACTTGACAACAGCTAGATCATATTATTTATCAAGTGAGGATTATGATAAGGTTGCCGCTTTAACAACAATTGGAACAAGTAAGTTTAGTAACGAAGAATCAATTCAAGCTTACATTAAAGCAACAATTGGAGATCAACAAGAAGATGGCAGTTATGTTGGTGGTTTAGCAGAGTACGGTTTCTATGATCCATTCTTAGAAAATAGTAATCCTGTTGTTGGTAATTATGGCGGAAGCGGAACATTTGCAGGTTCAATTAATGAGTTCATTAAAGGAAGCGGAGCTAGTCAATGGATTGATGCTGTTGGCTCATATCAATCAATAATTGAAAAGTCATTAATTGATGCATATGGATGATGCTTTTTGATACCAAAAATTGAGAAAAATTAGAACAAGTTTAAACGCTTGTTCTTTTTTAATTAAGTTTTGCTTTTTGCATATAAAAATGTTATAATCTATTTAGTAGAGGAATGGATTTTTATGGCAAAGCGAAATAACATGAATAACTATGATAACTCTAATAAAAACCAAAATTATGAAAAAGGTATTACTAAGTCAAAGATTATGGTTTTCTTTGATTGGGTATGGAGATTGTTTATACTAAACACTTTGACAATCGCTACTTCATTAGGAGTAGTTACCTTGTTTCCTTCAGTTGTTGCTTGCTTTAGAACATTAAAAGAGTGTTATGAAGAAGATGAACAACATGTTGTGAAAAGATTTTATGCAAACTTCGTGTACTGTTTCTTAGATACAGTTGGAGTTGGTGTGTTATTTTTGGTTATTTTACTAGCGTTAGGTTATTCTTTTTTTTATTACACTGCGATGATAGACGAGCTTGTGAAAACGGGAAGTGGAGAAACGTGGATCACATTATTTTGGTTTTTATTTTTCTTCTCTATTGTTGTCACATTTGTAGTGTTAGTTGTATATGTTCAGTTACCAATGGTTGTGACATATTTTAGATTCCGTTTCTTTGATAAAATTAAATTTGCATTTTATATGGCATTTAAGTTTTTTGGAGTCACACTTGAAGAGTTTTTACTTTTATTTATGTGGACGGCATTTGTATTTGTAATTTGGCCATATGTTCCAATTGTTTTTGTTTTTGTAACAACGATTCCACTATTACTTAATTATTTAACTTCTAGAAGGTGCTATTGGTCTATGGTTAATAATTATGACTATAGTGTGGAAGAAGATGAATATGATTTACAAAATAAGGTTCAAAATAGAGAAACTTATGAAGATAAACCGGATGAAAAATCTAATTGAATAGAAAAATAAAATAAGTAAAAATAAGGAGAAATAATATGTTTAAATTAGGTATTGATAATATTGATAAGTACATGGATTTCTTTAAAGGAAAAAGAGTTGGTTTAATTACTAATCCAACTGGTATGACATCAAATCATGAATCATCAATTGACTTTTTAAAGAGAAAAGTAAATCTAGTTTCTTTATTTGCGCCAGAACATGGAGTTAGAGGTCATTTACAAGCTGGTGTCAGATATGATTCTTATATCGACGAAGAAACTGGTATACCAGTATATAGTCTATATACAAAAGATAAGAAACCAAGCAAAGAAATGATGGATGAACTTGATGTTTTATGTATTGATATTCAAGATGCTGGTTCAAGATATTATACATTTATTTATACAATGGCATATGCTATGATGGCTTGTAAAGAATATAATAAGCCATTTGTGGTATTCGATAGACCTAATCCAGTTAATTCTAATGATTATGAAGGAAATATTTTAGATATTGAATATCGTAGTTTTGTTGGTTATTATCCAATTGTACAAAGACATGGTATGACTATTGCCGAGCTTGCAAAGTTATTCAATGAAGAATATGGTATTGGATGTGATTTACATTTAGTATTGATGGAAGGTTTTGATAGAAAGAAATACATGGATGAGATGAATACGATGTGGGTTATTCCATCTCCAAATCTGCCTACAATTAATTGTGCTGTTGTATATAACTGCACATGCTTATTTGAAGGAACTAATATCAGTGAAGGTCGAGGAACAACTCTTCCATTTGAACTTGTTGGTGCTCCTTTTATTGATGGATTAAAGCTTGCAAATAAATTAAATAGTATGGGATTTGAAGGAGTATATTTTAGACGTCATTATTTCACTCCAACATTTGCGAAATACGCAAATGAAATGTGTCAAGGCGTTCAAGTTCATGTAACCGATAGAAGTAAGTTTAAACCAGTTCATGTAGGTTATGCAATGCTTGATGTTATTAGACATATGTATCCAGAGGATTTCAAGATTAGTAAACCATACAAAGAAGGATGTCATTGCATGCTTCAATTTGAAACTGGTTGCAACTATATTATGGAAGATAAATATAGTTTGAAGGAACAATTTGAAATTTTGGATAGAGAAACAATTGAATTTGGAAAGACAAGAGAAAAGTATTTATTATATAAATAATTATTAATAAGAAAAAATAGGATATAAAATGAAGAAATTAAGTGAAATGACTTTAAAAGAGAAGCTAGGTCAACTTGTAATGTGTGGCTTCGAAGATGATTATTACGATGAACATATTAAAACACTTGTAGAGGAATATAAGGTAGCTAATGTCATTTATTTTGCAAGAAATGTAAAAAACATTAGACAATTAGCTGAGTTAAATAAGAAGGTATATTTTGAAATTATTAAACATACAGGTACAATTCCTTTTGTTGGCATTGACCAAGAAGGAGGAATGGTAACACGTATCATGGATGGTGCTACATTTGCCCCTGGTTCTATGACTATTTCTGCTACAAATAACCCTAATAATGCTTATAAAATTGGGGAAATTATGGGCGAAGAATTGGCAGTTTTAGGAATCAACTTTAATTTAGCTCCATCGCTTGATACAAATAATAATCCTGCTAATCCAGTTATTGGTGTTAGAAGCTATAGTGATGACCCTGAAATGGTCGGTTTATATGGAAATGGATATATCAAGGGACTTCAAAGTAAAGGTGTATTAGCGACGGCTAAACATTTCCCTGGCCATGGCGATACTAATGTGGATAGTCATTTAGGTTTACCTAGAATTAGTCATTCATTAGAACACATTAATTCCACAGAGCTTGTTCCTTTTAAACTTGCTATCAATGAAGGTGTTAAAGCTATAATGTCAGCTCACATTATATATGATGTATATGACACAGTTCCTTGTACGCTATCAAAGAAAGTTTTGACAGATGTGTTGAGAAAAGAGTTAGGATTTAAGGGCTTAGTAGTTAGTGATTGTATGCAAATGAAAGCAATCGATACTCTTTATACAACTGAGAAAGGTGTTGTAATGGGAATTGAAGCAGGACTTGATATTGCTTGTATCAGCCATTCATTAGAACGTCAAGTAGGAGCTTTAAAGCATCTTGAAGAAGCGGTATTAAATGGCACTATTCCAGAGAGTTTAATTGATGAGAAAGTAGAAAGAATTTTAGCTGAAAAAGAAAAAATAGAAAAGGATATGATCGATAATTTTGTAAATAAGAGTGTTGATGATATCGAACAATTCTTTAGTAGCAAGAAAGTAGAAGACAATAAAAAGTTTGCAAGAAGCGTTGTTGAAGAGAGTATTACGATTGTTAAGGGAAAGAAATTTGTGCTTGATGATAAGAAGACACTTGTAATCGGTACTAGCCCTTATGCTACCACAATAGCAGAAGATAGGGTTAACCCTAGAAGTATTATCGATAATATTAAAGCTGAGATTCCACAACTTGATTGTGTAACAATTGCCTCTAATCCTGAGAATATTAGTGAAGTAATCGATATCGCAAAGGGCTATGAGAAAATTGTTTTCTTGACTTATATTATCAATTCATTCCCTAAACAAATGGAATTGTTAAAAGGTGTTATTGGATTAAAGAAAGAATTATATGTTTTTGCAACCCGTAATCCTTATGATTATATAAATATCAAAGAAGTAGAAAATTTCGCATGTATGTATGAATACACACCATCTTCAGTTAGTGCTGTGGTTAAGTATTTAAAGGGCGAAATAGAAGCTAAAGGTGTTTTGCCTGTCAAGCTAGAAAAGAGGTTACCCATAGGTGCTTCACTTTACCTGGGGCTTGATGATTATTCATTGGAAGACAATTTAGCTTATTTAGATTTATTAAAAGAGAAGAAAATTGATATCGTTTTTATATCTGCTCATATGGCGGAAGCAAATGAATCATTTGATTATGAGTTCAAATGTGTATTAGAAAAAGCTAAACAAAACAATATGAAAATTGTTGTTGACGTTAATAAGAAAAGATTAGAAGAATTGGAAGCAAAAGGTCAAGCTGATGGCGTGTTTGCTTTTAGACTTGATTATGGTTTTTCAAAGCAAGATATGCTTGAATTAATGAAGAAGCCATATAAGATTGAATTGAATGCTTCAATGTTTTCTAAGAGTTTAATTGATACATTAGATTATTTGAAAGCAAATAATGCTGATTTATCAAAAATCAGAATCAGTCATAATTTCTTCCCTAAACCATATACTGGTTTAAGTTATGACGATGTAAAGAATAAGAATGATTTATTTCATAAATATGGTTTAAAGGTGAGCGTATTTATTCCGTCACAAGAACATCATAGACCTCCAATGTATGAAGGACTTCCAACTATAGAAGATCAAAGATATCAAGATTTGACTGCTACATTAAGTGAATGTGTATTGGTTGGAGCTGATATGGTGCAATTTGGCGATGCAATTTTGGAGGCTTCTGAACTTGATGAAGCATTAAACTTTACATATGATGTTTTACCTATTCCAATTAGACTTAATTATGAAGCGAGTGAAGAGGAATTAAAATCATTATGTAAGGTGCATTCTAATAGAATAGATGCTAGTCCATATATGATTAGATCTAGTGTTAGAAATACAGGAATTGATCCTAAGAATTGTGTTAAAAGATTTAAAGGTGATGTCACTGTTGATAATGATTTGAATAAACGTTATTCAGGTGAAGTTGGAATCGCTTTAAAAGAGATGAGAGCAGAAGCTGGAGTTAATGTCATTGGTAAATGCTTGTGCAGTGATTATTTAATAGATAACATTAAACCAGGACAAAAATTTAGGTTTATAATAAGAAAATAACATTATATAGATAGTGTAGAAGGGAGAAGATATGTTTGCTATTGGATTGATGAGTGGAACATCACTTGATGGTGTTACAGCTAGTTTAGTCGAAATAGTTAGAGGGAAGTTCAAATTGATTAATTGTAAAACTGTTCCATATTCGGCTTCATTTAAAGCTAAGGTATTTAGAAATCTCAATAAGGAAACTGCGAAATTAGACGAAATTTCGAGCCTTAATTTTGAATTGAGCGATTGGTTTGTGCTTGCAATTGATGAAGTATTAAAAGGTACTGGTCTTTCATATAAAGATATCAAATTTGTGGCTTCACATGGTCAAACTATTTGGCATGATCCACATGCAAAACGCCCTAACACATTACAAATTGGAGAAGCTAGTGTTATAAGTTTTAAGACGGGTATCACATGCATTTCTAATTTTAGATGTATGGATGTTAGTGGAGGTGGAGAAGGAGCTCCATTAATTCCTTTCTCTGAGTATTATTTATATAGAAGTAAAACTAAGAATTTGGTATTTCAAAATATTGGAGGTATCTCCAATTTAACATATATCAAAAAGAATGCTAACCTTGATGATGTAGTTGCTTTTGATACTGGTGTTGGTAATATCATGATTGATTATTTTATGAAGAGATTCTTCGGATGCGATTATGATGATTCTGGCAAAACTGCATTTAAGGGTAAGATAATTGATAGTTTATACGAGTATTTGAAGGAAGATGAATTTGTTTATAGAGAATCACCAAAGTCTACGGGACGTGAACAATATTCTGTGGAATACATGGAGAGTTTGATATCAAAATTTGATTTAGAGAACTATAAAAATAAAGAAGATATCATCACTACTGTTTCTGAATTTACTGCTTACAATATTAGCTACAATTATAATAAGTTTTTAAAGGATATTGATTTGGTAATTGTAAGTGGTGGAGGAAGTCATAACAAATATTTGATGACAAGAATTGGTGAAATGAGTAATGTTAAATGTATTACAGGAGACGATTTTGGTATCAATAGTGATAGTAAAGAAAGCTTTGGATTTGCAGTTATGGGTTATATGACTTTGAAAGGTCTTCCTAGTAATGTAAGAAGTGTTACGGGTGCTAGTGAATCGTTGATATTAGGTGATATCACGATTGGAAGAAATGAATATAAGTTTTAGAAGGTAAGAATATGGGTAGTGTGGATTTAAAGAAAATTGGTACTGAGAATAGAAACGTAAATACAATGAATATTGACAATGTCAGCACTAAGAAGATATGCAAGTTAATCAATAATGAAGATAAGATTGTAGCCTTAGCCGTAAAAGATGCTATTCCTCAAATTGTTCCTTTAATTGATGCTTGTGTTAAAGGGATGAAAAGGGATGGCAGAATTATTTATGCTGGTGCTGGAACAAGTGGAAGAATTGGATTACTTGATGCAGTTGAGTGTAGACCTACATATTCTTGTACAGATGAAATGGTTCAATGTTTGATGGCAGGTGGAGATGGAGCTTTTGTGAAAGCTGTCGAAGGAGCAGAGGATAATATTGATCTAGGAAAAAGTGATTTAATAAATCTAAAACCAAATAAGAATGATGTGGTTATTGGCATTGCAGCTAGTGGTAGAACACCATATGTTATTGGGGTTTTGGAAGCGGCAAAAGAAGCTGGTTGTGTTACTGGTTGTATTGTTACAAGTAAAAATAGTATGATTGCTAGCATGGTTGATTATCCAATTGAAGCAATAACTGGTGCTGAACCAATTACTGGATCAACTAGAATGAAATCTGGAACAGCACAAAAAATGATATGCAATATGATTACAACTGCTACAATGATAAAACTTGGTAGAGTGTATAGTAACTTAATGGTTGATGTACAAATGACTAATGAGAAGTTGCGAAACCGTGGTAGAAGTATCATAATGGATGCAACCGGAGTTAGTGAAAAAGAAGCGAGTTGTGCAATCGATAAATACGGTAGCGTTAAATATGCTGTATTTGGTATTTTATCTGGAATTGAAGAAAAAGAAGAAGTTGATAAACAATTGAAAAGAGCTAAAGGGAATATACGAGTAGCTTTAAAAAATATAGAGAAAGACAAAAGGAATAAATAATATGGTAAAAGCAATTGAATTTGAAAATAAGCATGGATTTATGTTAAGAGGATTTTTAGATTTACCAGAAAATGCTGATACAATAGTTGTATTTTTACATGGATTCACAGGAAATAAAACAGAACATGCAATGCATTTTAGAAATTTCTCAAGAGTATTATCTAAGAATGGTATAGCTTCAATGAGAATGGATTATCATGGAAATGGTGAAAGTGATGGCGACTTCTATGATTTTAGATTTGATTGGGCAACTGAAGATGGACTTTTGATGATTGAAGAAGCTAAGAAAATTAAAGGAATTAAACATGTATGTTTACTTGGCTTTAGTTTAGGTGGTGCTATTGCAAGTGTTATTGCAAGAGATGATTTAATTGACAAATTGATTTTGTGGAGTCCAGCTGGATCAATGGTTGAACATGCAGAATTATGGTTTAATAACCACAAAAAATTAGAAAATGGTAATGCATATAGTGGCGGATTTGAATTGAGCCATAAGTTTGTTGAGACAATTCAAAAATATGATATGTTCCAAGGAACTGCTAATTTTACAAAACCTGTATGTATTTGTCATGGAGAAAAAGATTTGTCAGTTGATATATCATTATCAAAGCGTTATAATGAAGAGTACAAGAATTGTGAATTTCATATAATTCCTGGTGCTGGTCATGGATATGATGAAGCATACCAAAGAGATGAATTATATAAATACAGTTTAGATTTTGTGTTGAAGAAGTAATTAGGAGGAAATGACATGAAGATTGTTACATGTATAAAGCAAGTACCTGGTAGTAGCAATGTAAAGATTGATGAAGTAACAGGTGTATTAATTCGTGATGGTAAGAATACTAAGATGAATCCTTATGATTTATATGCATTAGAAACTGCATTAAGAATCAAGGAAAGTGTTAATGATTGTACTATTACTACAATCACAATGGGACCTCCACCTGCAACAGCAGTATTGAAAGAATCATTGTGGATGGGATGTGATGAAGCTGCACTATTAACTGATAGAAAGTTTGGTGGTGCCGATGTTGTTGCTACATCTTATACAATTGCACAAGGCATTAAAGCTTTAGGTGATTTTGATTTAATCATTTGTGGAAAACAAACTACTGATGGTGATACAGCTCAAGTTGGTCCAGAAGTAGCTGAAAACTTAGGTATTCCTCATATCGCGTATGTTGATAAGATTGTCAAGGTTAGAGATAAATCTATCGTTGTTAGAGTAAGTATGGATAAGACAACTGAAACTTGGGAAATTGATTTCCCATGTTTGATCACAGTTGATAAGGGTATTTATACACCAAGATTGCCATCTTATAAACGTGGAAAGGATTTCGCTAATTATCAATACAAAAATATGACATTGAATGATATGAATGATAAAGATGAATCTCATTATGGATTAAAAGGTTCTCCTACACAAGTTGAAAGAATGTTTAATCCTGAAAAGAATAATGATAAAGAAATTTGGACTGGCGAAAGTTCTGAATTAGCATCTAGGATGGCGCAAAAGATGCAAGATTTGAAATTGTTATAAGAGGTGATTGATATGAAAAAGTTAGTTATTCATAACGAAAAAGTCACAAAAGAAGCTGCTGAGGAATTAATTGGTATTTGCCCTTTTGGTGCAATCAATTATGACGAGGTTAGTAATAAACTTGAAATTAACGCTGCATGTAAGACATGTGGATTGTGTGCCAAAAAAGGAACTTTTGGTGTTGCGGAGTTAGTAAATGATACTAGTGAAAAAGCAATCAATAAAGATGAATGGAAAGGAATTGCTGTATTTGTAGAGCATGACGGAGAAAGCATTCATCCTGTAGTATTTGAATTAATTGGTAAAGCTAAAGAATTAACTCAAGTTACACATCAACAAGTATATGCTGTATTAATTTGTAATAATGCAAGAGCCTTTGAAAAAGAATTATTAGAATATGGTGTTGATAAAGTATATTTATATGAAAATAAGGCATTGGCTCATTTTGATGTTATTAAATACGCTGAATGTATGGAAGACTTTATCAAGAGAGTTAAACCATCTGCTATATTATATGGTGGAACAAGTATTGGTAGAAGTTTTGCTCCAAGACTTGCAGCTAGATTTAAAACTGGTTTAACAGCTGACTGTACAATTCTTGGTATGAAAGAAAATACAGATATGATTCAAAATCGTCCAGCATTTGGTGGTAACATTATGGCTTCTATTATTTGTAGCAATACTAGACCTCAAATGTCTACTGTTAGATATAAGATTTTTAGAAAACCTGAAAAGGTTGAACCATTTGGTGAAGTTATTAAGATGTCTTGTGCTAAATTAAAACTTACATCTAATTTACATTTAGTTGAAGTTACTAAGAAAGAAGATGTAAAAGATATAAGTGAAGCTGATATTTTAGTTGCTTGTGGAAGAGCATTTAAGACTCAAGATGATTTAAAACTAGCTTATGAATTGGCTAAGGTATTAGGCGGACAAGTTGCTTGTACTAGACCATTAGTTGAAGCTGGATTATTTAATCCTAAATGTCAAATTGGTTTAAGTGGTAGAACTGTTGCTCCAAAACTTTTAGTTACACTAGGTGTTAGCGGTGCAGTTCAATTTGCAGCTGGTATGAAGGGAAGTCAAGTTGTATTCTCTGTTAATAGTGATCCAAATGCTAGTATTTTTGATGTAAGTCATTATGGAATTGTTGGTGATGTTTACCAAGTTGTTCCTGAATTAATTAAAGAAATTAAAGCAATGAAGGAGGAAAAATAATGTATAATTCAATAACTAAAAAAGATATCGAATTTTTCCAAAGTGTTGTTGATGCTAAGGATGTATTAGTTGGCGGCGACATTAAGGCTGAATATTCTAAAGATGAATTAGGAACAGTAGAAGAAACTCCTGAAGTTGTTTTAAAGGTTCAAAACGCTGAACAAATATCAAAGATAATGAAGTATGCAAACGAAAACTTACTTCCTGTAGTTGTTAGAGGAAGTGGTACAGGCTTAGTTGGTGCTTGCGTTCCTCTATATAAAGGAATCGTAATTGATATGACTGCTATGAATCATATTATTGGTATCGATGATAAGAATTTGATTCTTGAAACTGAACCAGGCGTACTACTTATGGAAATATATGAATATGTAGAACCTAAGGGATATTTCTATGCACCTGACCCAGGTGAAAAGACTGCTACAATTGGTGGTAACGTTGCAACTAACGCTGGTGGAATGAGAGCTGTTAAGTATGGTGTTACACGTGATTGGGTTGTTGCTATGGAAGTTGTTTTACCTAATGGTGAGATTACTACATTTGGTAGAATCGTAGCAAAGAATTCAACTGGATATTCTTTAAAGAACTTAGTATGTGGTAGTGAAGGAACTTTAGCTATTATTACAAAATTATATTTAAAGTTAGAACCACTTCCAGAAAAAAGTATCAGTTTACTTGTTCCATTTAAGACACCAGATGATGCTATTACATCTGTTCCTAAGATTTTACAAAACAAGTTAAAACCAACTGCTATTGAATTCTTTGATAGAGATACAATTGGATTTAGTGAAAGTTTCTTGGGTAAGAAATTCCCTGATAGAGATAATAAAGCTTATATTCTATTGACATTTGATGGAATGGATGAAGATGAAATCAATAAGCAATATCAAAGAGCTGCTGATTTGTGCTTAGATGAACTTGGCGGAACCGATGTATTGATCGTTGACACTCAAGAAAGAAAAGACGACGTATGGAAAGCAAGAGGAGCATTCTTAGAGGCAATCAAGGCTTCAACAACAATTATGGATGAATGTGATGTTGTTGTTCCTAGAGATGCAATCAGCGATTACATTAAATTTACTCATGAAGTTGCTAAGAAATACGGAGTTAGAATACCTTCATTTGGTCATGCTGGTGATGGAAACTTACACATATATATTTGTAAAGATGAAATGGATGATGTTGAGTGGAAAATTACTTTAGCTAAGGTATTTGATGAATTATATGATAGAGCTAATGAGGTTGGCGGATTAGTATCTGGTGAACACGGAATCGGATATGCAAAGAAAGCATATATGCATAAGATGTTAGGTGATACTCAAATTGAAATTATGAGAGGCATTAAAAAGGCATTTGACCCTAACAACATTTTGAACCCTGGAAAAATAGTTTAATTAAAAAATGTATTTAATAAGTAAATTTAGGTCTAATTAGTTTAAAAATATGCGAAATGATAAAAACGTTTGCAAATATTATTGACAACCGATTTCGTTTCATTATATAATTTAATTAGATTCAAGCAATCTAAATAAAAAGAGAGGTAAAATATGAAAAATTTACGTAAATATTTATTAGCTTTATTGCTATTAGTTGTTGCTTTTACATTTGTTGCTTGTGGTGAAGAACCTGCTAAACCTGTAGATGATACACCAGTTGACACAACTGTAAAGATTTCTGAAATCAAAGTATTCCCAACTATTTACGATGGCTCAGAAGAGAAGCCTTATGTATTAGTCGGACAAGAAATGTATGTTGAAGCTGAATTAAATGAAGATGCTACTGAAGCTGAAACTTGGGCAATTGATGATCCAACTGTTGTTAAGTTAGAAATCAACCCTGAAGGTGGTGTTATTTTAACTGGATTAAAAGCTGGTAACGCTGTTGTTACTGCAAAGAATCCTGATGGCTCTATTACAGA